>MPLT02041635.1_pt1 | contig 53912 bp, 51 predicted proteins | sample 1617391 | NCBI WGS metagenome assembly MPLT02 (sample SAMN05944800, study PRJNA350692) | marine metagenome | biome: marine; feature: ODZ; material: water; isolation source: 70 m water sample filtered on 0.2 um supor filter | place: Pacific Ocean | collected 2012-04-08 | depth 70m m
CTAGTTTGGACAATACCCATTCAATTGCAAGTTCTGATGGAAAACTAAAAATATCCCCAATTAGGGTTATAACATCTGCGTTTACTTCTTTAGCAAATGCAAGTGTTTCCTCAAATGCCTTATTGGGATTTGTTTTAACCCTTGTTTTAAAATGTGTAGTTTGATTATACGCTTTAGCCATACGACTACTATAATTTAAAAAAGGTAATCCTCTATCATCATCCATATATAAGTGTGTGTCTACTATATGAACAATTTTTATTTTTTCTTTAATTAATTCGCTATGAAAAGATACTTTTTCACCGTCCATGGTAACGAAAACTTCAAAAGGTTTCTCGGATTTATTTATTTGTGATTGATTACAAGAAACCGCTGAAAGTCCTACGCCAGTAAATACGGTTGTAGTTTCCTTTATAAATAATCTACGTTTCATAATATAAAATTATAATTAGTTTTTCAGTATCCATTTACTCAAGAATTTGTCCTCTATCAATTAAAATAGACTTAATTTACTGTAGTTTAAATCTTGAACGGAAATCTTTTTTTCAATTGCAAGGCTAGCAATAATAGCAGAACTTTGTCCAAGAACCATAAAAACAGGCTCCATCCTTATCGATCCAAATGCTATATGTGAAGCACTTAAGCAAACTGGAACAACTAAATTTACACATTCATTCTTCTTTGGAATAATTGATCTATAACTAATTGGAAAAGGTTTTTCAACATATGCTTCAACATTTCCCTCATTTTCAACAAATCCTAAATCATTTACATATCTTTTTACGTTATGTGAATCCATTCCATAGGCAGCCATTCCAATTGGATCATTAATAGTCTCTATTCTTTCACAATTTTTTTGAGTCATTACATAATCGCTTATCATACGTCTGGCTTCTCTGATATAAAGTTGATTCTGCCAACCATCTTCCCTTGTATACTCATCTTTACAGGTTCCCCAAATTGATACTTTATCCCTTACTTTTTTTGGGATTCTAGGGTGATAAGCTAAAGTCCACATAAGCCCTTGTTGATATTGACGATGAGTATCTACAATTTTTTCTCTTTCTTCATAACTAGCTTCAGGATAATTCCAGTTTTGACCAATAAAATCCGTTGAAAATCCTTTTTGATTATTAGTATCTGTTTTTCTATTTGGCATTGGTGAATTAATCCAAGGGACTAAGGGATCTCCATATGAGTACATACTTTCAATATTGCCTTTTGCTGATTCATAGTTTCTAAATAATAACTCGTAATTAAGCTCGTTGTAATTATCTGGTTTTTTAAATGGGATTCTATTTTCTGGGTGATCAGTCAAAGTCATTCTGAAACAATACGCTTGTATTCTTTTATCTCCTTCACCTTCAGTTCCAGCACCACCTTCACTTATGTAAGGTAATAAACCACTATTAGAATCACCTGAAACCACATAAGGGTCAATCCCAAAAATGAAATTGTGATGAGCGCTATTTTTTGATATTCTATTTTTCAATGTCTTACCTAATGTATTAGGTTGGTTGCCATTAAGTGTCTCGCCATATTTTGAATTTGATTCTCTACCAATTGTATATGAAACACCGGATGATGCTAAAAGATCTCCTTCATATGATGCGTCAATAAAAACACTGCCAGAAAATCTTATCCCAGATTCCATAACTATATGTTTTATTTTATTGTCTACTTTTTTGACACCTTCTTTTCTGTCCAATCTTTCATTATAAAACACCTTTATTTTCTCATCATCTATCATTTCATTAAGAACAAATAAAGCTGCTGAAGGTTCAAAAGTCCACATTGCATCTTCAGATATAGATGATTTGGTTTGGCCCATATCTTTATATTCAAATTTTTCTTGCCAAACCCAATTATCGGAATTCTCATAATATTTTTTAATATTCTGATAAAACTCTAAGGCAATTCCACCAATAACTTGTTTATTGCCAATGTCTGTTTGCCCCAAACCACCTGTTGTGAGTCCTCCAACTCTATTTGTTGGCTCTATAAGAATAACTTCATTTCCTAATCTTGAAGATTCTATCGCAGCAGCTATCCCAGAGGATGTTCCTCCGTATATAATAATATCTGCATTGTGATTTTGACTAAACGATAAAAGAGGAGTAAACAGTAATAGTAGAAGTAGTTTTCTCACAACCTAAATATAAGAATTGCTGAATTAAAAGAAGAAGATATGCCTAAAGTAAGTTCTTTGTTAAAATGTCTCTAAAGAAAAAACCTCCGATTTCTCGAAGGTTTAGAATGTGTAGTGTAACGGTATTACTTGCTCCCCCTCAAGGACTCGAACCTTGGACCCTCTGATTAACAGTCAGATGCTCTAACCAACTGAGCTAAGGAGGAATTTTGTTTTTTTAGAACGAGGGCAAATATAAATTATATTTCATTGTGGTCAAATTATTAATTAAAAAAGCCATCTAACAATATCCATCCCGTTTGCATATAAAACTAGAGCAATTAATAGAAAAAACCCAAAGATTTGTGCATACTCCATAAACTTATCATTTGGTTTTCTGCCAGTAATCATTTCATAAAATAAAAACATTACATGTCCTCCGTCCAAAGCAGGGATTGGTAACACATTCATAAATGCTAAAATTATAGAAATTAGAGCTGTTGTTTCCCAAAACCCTTGCCAATTCCAAGTGGCTGGAAATAATTTGCCAATAGTTCCAAACCCTCCAAGTTGAGAAGCTCCCTCTTTAGTAAAAACGTATTTAAATTGTCCTATATAATCTGCAAGAGTCCAATAAGCAATATCATATCCTTCAGAAAAACTTTCAAAAAAAGAATATTCTAATTTTGTAGGAATTATTTTAGGCAATAAAACAGTAACACCTATTTTATTTTCCTCATTTAATGGAATAATATTAGAAATAATTTCGTTTTCTCTTTCTATTTCAATATTAATATTAGGCGAAGTATTTGCTTTTACTAATTCAGCAAAATTTTGCCATTTAATAATCTCATTTCCATTAACTCTAACAATTTTATCGCCTGATTTTAATCCTGCATTTTCAGCTGGTGAATTTGGACTTATTGAATCTAAAATGGGTTGAACTAAGGGAGTAAAAGGACGCATAACTCCATTTGTAAACATTATTGTTCCAATGTCTTCAGGGACTGAAATATTTTCTCTTGTCCCATCATAATGTTGTACTCTTACTTCACTAACATCCCTTAAAAACAAAAATTTATTAATGTCTATTATATTCTCTAAATCTTCCCCATCAACCTGTAAAATTTTATCTCCATCCTTAAATCCATATGGTTGAACTAATTCAGAAACCTCAAATCCGCCAGGCATATTCTCATTTGTTAAAATAGTTTTGCCCCAAACAAAAGCGATCATCATATAAATAGCAAAACCTAGAATTAGATTTACTGTAATTCCGCCAAGCATAATAATAAGTCTTTGCCATGCCGGCTTGGATCTAAATTCCCATGGCTCTGGCTCTTTATTAAGGTGTTCCGTATCCATGCTTTCATCAATCATTCCAGCAATTTTTACATATCCTCCTAAAGGGAGAACTCCAATTCCATATTCTGTTTCACCAATTTTCTTTTTAAACAATGTATAAGGCCAATCAAAAAATAAATAGAACTTCTCAACTTTAGTTTTAAAATATTTGGCAGGAATAAAGTGTCCCAATTCATGAAGGACTACAATTATAGCTAGACTTAATATTAATTGTATTGCTTTTATTAAAAATATCATAGTTAAAAATCAGTGACCAAAAATACGTTTTTAAATTAATCTAAAAAAAGTATTTTAAACTATGTATTGTTATGATTTTAAAATGATTTAATTTTGAGGAAAAATAAGATTTGTATAAAAAATTTTTCAAAAGATATAGTCCTCTAATTATAATAATGACCTCCCTGTCTATTATTGTTTTAACATCTTTTTATTACATTTTAAAACCTAAAGTTACACTGCCTATTTTCAGTCCAAATATGGTTTCCTCTGAGCTTGTTGAAGATAGTATTCATCATGTAAAAAAATATCATAAAATTTCCAATTTTTCATTAACAAACCAAAATGGAGAAACAGTTACAGAAGAAAATTATCATAATAAAATTTATGTAGCAGATTTCTTTTTTACAACATGCCCTTCAATATGTCCAATAATGACAGAGAATATGTTTTACATACAAGAAAAAACTGTAAATAAAGATATTCTTCTGGTTTCTTACTCAGTAACTCCTGAAATAGATTCAGTTGCTCAATTAAAAAAATATGCAATTGAAAAAGGAGTTGATGATTCCAAATGGAATTTATTGACAGGTGAAAAAAAAGATATTTATGAGCTTGCACGAAAATCATATTTAGTTGCAAAAAATAATGGTGATGGGGGCAAGTATGATATGATTCATACTGAAAATTTTGTTTTAATTGATAAAGAAAAAAGAATACGAGGATTTTATGATGGCACTAATAAAGAAGAAATGGATAAGCTTCTAAATGACATTCAAATACTTGAAAACTCTTATAAAATTTAATAAATGAAAAACGTAATTTTTAGTATATGTGTTTTATTGACAGCAAACTTTTATTTAACTGCTCAAGAACTAGTTATTGGGGAAGAAAGAGTTGAGCCAGGGATTGTATTTATTTTTGAGGGAGCTATAAAAGATCACGTAATACCTTCTTCATTACATTTAAAAGAAAGTCAAACCAATGTTCATATTGAGGCCAGAGTAAATTGGGATACAAATAATATTCCTAAAGGAACTCCAAAGGGAGGGTTCGTGCCATACTTACATATTACAGCCAAAATAGTAAATGAGAAAACAAGCTTAAGCACTTTTATTGATTTACTTCCACATATTAACCTAGTTGATAATTTTCATTATGCCAGAAATATTACACTGCCTGGTGAAATTAATGATCTTTATTCAGTTGAATTCCGTGTAATTCCTCCTACTCATCTTGAACTTGCTTTACATAATGATTGGTTAAAAAATTATGGAGAAGAACTTTTTAAAGAAAATTTATTTCTATATAGAAAAGTAGATTTTGAAGAAATTGCAAAAGCTTCCAGAAACTAGATCTTGTTCTAATTAAAATAACATACACTATTGAATGTATTAGCAAATATTTACTATCTTAAAGCTCCAATTTTAATATTAAATACATGAAAAAAAATCTATCTATATCCTTTCTCCTTTTATTTTCAATTTCAATCTTTTCTCAAGGAATAACATCCATTTATAGTTTCAAGGTTGAAAACCCAAATGATATTCAAACAATCGTTGTAGAAATGACAAAACATTTTGAAACGGATTTTGCAAAAGCAGGAACAGGCACTATAGAAATAGTCGATGAACACTTCAATGGAATTGAAAAATCTAATTTGTCTTTTGTTTATAAGTTTGATGATGTACAGGAAATGCAAGATGAATATGCTAGAGCAAATAGTTCTGAGGAGTTTAGAAAAATTAATGAAATAATTGTTCCATTAGTAAAAGAAAATTCTCAAACTTTATTAAGAAGTGTAACTGGTGGAAAAGGAATGGGTAAAACCGGAGTTACCATGGTTTTTATTATGAAAGTTAATAATCTTCCTGCATATGTCAATGCTTATAAAGAGCTTACAGAGAAAATGGAAGAAAATGGAAAATCAAAACTATTCACAGAATATGGATTAAGTGAAGTTTTTTCAGGAGGACAACAAAATCCTGGGGCTACACATCACGCTGTTATAGGAGCTATAGATATGGTAAGCTTAGTTAACGGTTTAGACGAACTCTTTAGTAGTCAAGAATTTCGAGTTTTTGCTAATAAAGTTGCCGGAAACAGGGAAATATTAACTCGAAAAACTGTATTTAGATTAGCAGCATTTAACGAATAAATTTTATATCATGAAACAATTAATTTTACTTTTATCAATACTTATTTTAGGTTGCCAAACCACTACTCAAAATCAAGAAAATAATAAGTGGACTTTTGATGCCACTGATGGATCCTACATTCAATGGAATGGAGATGACACAAATGCTAATGAAATGTTACATCATGCAATGAAGCATATGTATAATGTTGAATATGAAAAATCTATGACATTCTTTGAAAAAGTTTTAGAGTATGACCCATCATTATTTGGGCCTCATGTTGTTTTAGCTGGATTTTCAATTGAAGGATCTGACAAACAAAAAATGCATATAGAAAAAGCTAAGGAACTTGTAGCTGACAATAATGAAACTTCTAAAATTTTTGTTTCACTTCTTGACCTTCCAAGAGGAGGAAATTGGCCCTTAGTTACAAAAGGAGCGCATGATTTATGGTCAAAAATGCGTGAACTTGAACCTAAAGGGAAACTCATTCATTACTACTATGCTTTCACAATGCCTGATGAAAATGAAAGAATTAAAGAAATGGAATCATTACTTTCTGAAATTAAGGATCAAAAAGGTGATCCTAATTCTCTTCCAACAAGTGGAGATCATTCTTATATGATTCCTCCTATAATTAATACATTAGGGTATTTCTACTATGGAATTGGAGAAAAAGATAAGGCAAAAAGTCATTTTGATGAATATCTAAATCTTTATAAAAGTTATAATTCTTATGATTCAATGGGAGAATTTTATTATAATGAAGGAGATATGGAAAATGCTTTAAAATATTATAGAAAAGCAATTGAAATGTACCCATCTGCTTCTTCTGCAAATTCAATGATTTCAAGAATCGGTGAACCAAAAAAAGATTAATTTTTTTTGCCGATCATTAATCTAAATCCAAGGAATATCTCCCTTCCATGATTAGGGGCATATGCATATGATGTATCAAAAAATGGACTAAAGCCTTTATTGTAATTAGGATCATTATATCCAACTAAAGGAGATTCCTTTTGCCTAAAATTAAAGATGTTAAGCATTCCAAAATATATTTCATTTTTATTTTTTACAACTCCATTTATATTAATATTGTGAATACTAAAGGGCTTACTTTTAGTTTTTCTAGGCTCAGCACTTATTAAACCATTTTTATCCATCTCATAAACTGTTGGAAGTCGCATAACACCAACATAATTTGAGGAAGAATTTATAGACCATTTTTTATTAATAGGAAATTTTAAATTTAACCCTCCACTCCATTTTGGAGAATGCTCCATATCATACAAAGACTTTATGTTATTCTTATCCTCTGTATATCGAACTATTTGATGGTTAAAAGATAAAGAGATAGCTATACCATTCAAAAAAGTATGATTCAAAGCTCCACTAATCCCTTTAGAATATGCATACCCATCTGAATTTTCATAAATAATAAAATTCTGATTGTTATAATTAGGAATTATTTTATTAGAAAAATAAGTATAAAAAAGATCTAAATCTAAATTTCCTGATCCACTTAATCCTGTATAAATATAGTTCGTATTAAAAATTATACTTTTTGATTTCTCTGGGTTTAAATCTTCTAATATTTTAACTTCTCTTTGTCCTGTTATAAAAGCATGATCCTCCGTAAATAAATTAACTAACCTAAAGCCTGTTCCTATATTAAGTCTTAATGAAAGCCACTTTCCAGGATTATATTTTAGATGAAAGCTCGGAGCATAAATAAATCCATGTTCATTATAATTGTCTATTCTTAAGCCTCCTATTAAAGATATTTTTTCAGATGGCTTGTATTGATCCTGAATTAAGACTCCAGGAATAAATTGATTAGATTCTTTATTAATTATTATTCCATTTTTATCAGATTCTGTAGCAATTGTATTGTCATCATATAAATTATTTTTTATTGATGCCCCTAATAATAAATCATGCTTTCCATACTTTCTATCTAAAGTAAATTGTGAGAAAAAAATATCTTGTTTTGCCTCATAATAATCAGTTCCATAATAACTATTTTGATCATGCTTTGAATAAGAATAATTTAATTCAAAACCTTCTGTAAAAGCAAATTCATATTTCCCAAATATTTCAAATCTATTTGTATATACACTCTCTCCATAAATTTTATTATCTCCTCTAATTTTTTTATAATTGTTGTTTTTCAAATATTCTTTTACCCCATTTCTTCTATCTTCAAAATAATACCTTGTCGCAATAATAAATTCTTTTTTTGACTCTCTATAAATTTTCCATTTATTGAAAATAGAAAATCTTCCAAGGTTAATGTCATCCCCAAAACCGTCATTATTATAATCATCGTAATCACTTTTTCTGTCCCAATTAATCCCAAAATATCCATATGATTTTCCAATACTTGGAGTTAAAGCTAGGTTGATAAAACTTTCCTTGTGAGAAGTTCCTTGAATATCTAAAGAAAGAAAAGGTTGCTCTTGTGGATTTTTAGTTATAATATTTATGACCCCAGCTACAGCTTCAGAACCATATAAGGTGCTGCTTGGACCTTTTACTATTTCTAATCTATCTATTATCATATTAGGGATTCCATTAAGACCATATACAGAAGCTAAGTTTCCGTACATTGGAATTCCATCTAATAAAACGGACGTGTAAGGTCCCTCTAAACCATTTATACTAATTGAATTTGTATAACATACTCCACAAGCAATTACTTCTTGTGCTCCATTAACTAGCTGTACAATTTCAGTAATATTTGCCCCTCCTGAAGGAAGAAAAGAATTTATTTTTTTACTTGTTATCACATTAACTTTAACAGCAGATTCTGTAACAAATTCATCTTTCAATGTTCCTGTAATAACCACTTCATTTAGTCCATTTATATCTTCTTGAAGAATGATGTTTAAATTTTGTAAGTCAATTGTAGGGTTATCTAAGGAAATTTTTTTTGAAATATGTCCTAAAAATGAAACAAATAGTTTATTATACTTAGAAAGATCTGCCTTTAAATAAAAATTTCCTTTTTCATCTGCAATAGTTCCCTTCTTAGAGTCTAAAATACTAACACTCGCATAACTTAATATTCCAAACTCTGAATTTATTGTTCCTTTAATTTCTACAATTTGAGAATTTATGGCCATAGGAATCAAAATAAAAAAAGGCAATAAATGTTTCATTAATAAAAATTAATTTAGAACTATCCTAGTGCTACATCCAAAATCATCATCACTATAAATCCACCAATAAAGCCAAGTGTGGCTATGTCTGTATTATTATCTTGCTGGGTTTCAGGGATCACTTCTTCAACAACTACAAATATCATTGCGCCTGCTGCAAAAGCTAAGGCATAAGGTAAGATTGGAGTAAAAAAAGTAACAGCAACTGCTCCAATTACTCCAGCTATTGGTTCAACTATTGCAGAAGATTGGCCATACATGAAACTTTTCCATCTACTCATGCCCTGTCTTCTTAAAGGCATAGATACAGCTATCCCCTCAGGGAAATTTTGAATTCCAATTCCTATAGCTAATACAACTGCTCCTGTAATGGATGCTTCCGGAATTCCAGAAGCCACTCCTCCAAACAATACTCCAATAGCAAGACCTTCTGGAATATTATGTAAAGTAATAGCTAAAACAAGTAAAGTTGTTTTATGCCAAGGTGTCTTTATCCCTTCAGATTCCTTAAAATTAATATGAATGTGTGGCAGAACTTTGTCTAACCCAAAAATAAATAATGCTCCTAAAGCAAATCCAACTGCAGCTGGAATAACTTTTATAAAACCTTCCCCCTCTGACATTTCTATCCCTGGTGCCAATAAGCTCCAAAAACTTGCTGCAACCATTACTCCGCCAGTAAAACCTAACATGCCATCTAAAACAACCCTATTCATTGTTTTAAAAAAAAATACAAATGATGCTCCTAAAGCGGTTAATGCCCAAGTAGATAAAGTGGCAATTAAAGCTCCTAATATTGGATCTAATCCTTGAAAAAAATTGATTATTTCTTGATACATAATTATATCTTAGTTACATAAATATTATTAGCAGATTTCATTGAAATCGTTAGATTGGTTTCGTCTAGTCCAATGTGTATAGAGTTATCAAAATCTTCAATATGAAGAATTTGAATATTAGTGCCTAAAGCAATTTTTCTCTTGTCTAAAAACTTTAAAAAAGCAGAAGAAGAATCTTTTACTCCAATAAATTTTCCACTTTCTCCAATTGCTAAATCTGATAATAAAGATCTTCTAGAATACTTAATAAATCCCGCCGTATTAGGAATTGGATCTCCATGAGGATCCTTTGTTGGATAATCTAAAAACTTATCTAACTCATCAATCAACTTTTTAGATTTGATATGTTCAAGTTGTTCCGCAACCTCATGAACCTCCGACCAATTAAATCCCAATTTCTCAACTAAAAAAACTTCCCATAATCTATGCTTTCTAATAATATCTAAAGCAGTTTTCCTCCCAATTGGAGTAAGAAAAGAGCCTTGATATTTTTTATAATTAATTAAGTTTTTGTCAGAAAGTTTCTTAAGCATATCTGTTACAGAGGGTGCTTTTGTCTTTAATGAATCTGCTATTGCATTTGTGCTTACATCCTTATTGTCAACACTAGAAAGATGAAAAATAGCTTTTAAATGATTTTCTTCAGTTAATGATAACATGCTGCAAATGTACATTATTTTTAGGAATGAATAAAAATATTTTTAGACTAGACTAAAAATTTATGAGTAAACTATTTTTGTATATTTAGAATTCAAAGATTTGAATGAAATTTGATTATGATTACATAATTTGTGGTGGTGGTGCTGCAGGACTTTCTTTAGCATCTGGATTATCATTAGATAATTCCTTATCAGCAAAAAAAATCTTAATTATTGATCCGGAATATCCTAAAAAAAACAATGACAGAACCTGGTGTTTTTGGGAAAATAATGATAGCAATATATGGGAAGATCTTACTTTTCATAATTGGAATAATGTAATTTTTAAAAGTGACCTTTTTAATAAAGTTATCCCTTTAAAACCACTCAGCTATAAAATGCTTAAAAGTATTTCTTATTATAATTATGCTAACAACATAATTTCAAAAAATTCTAACATAAAAATTTTAAATGAAAAAGCTCTAACTATATTAGATAAAGGTAATTATGGCGAAGTAAAAACAAGTTCCGGAATTTATAAATCTCAAAAGGTATTTAATAGCATCTTAAATTGGGAACTTTTAAAATCTAATAAAAAATATCCGCTATTAATTCAACATTTTGAAGGTTGGTTTATAAAAACAGAAGAAGATTTTTTTAATCCAGAAGAGGCTACCTTCATGGATTTTTCTATTGAACAAAATTTCAATACAAAATTCATGTATATCCTTCCTTTTACTAAAAAAGAGGCTTTAGTAGAATATACTTTATTCTCAAAAAATGTTTTGGATAAAAAAGGATATGAAACCTTTTTAACTAATTATTTAGATAGTCTAGGAATCAAGAATTATTCGATTGTTTCCAAAGAATCAGGAAGAATACCAATGACCGGATTCCCTTTTCACAAACAAAATTCAAAAAATATAATTAATATAGGATCTGCAGGCGGATGGAGTAAGCCTAGTACTGGTTTTACTTTTAAAAACATCGAAAGAAAAACTAAATCGCTTATTAGTTTTTTAAAAACAAATGATGATTTTACAAAATTCTATAAAAAATCCCGTTTCAGATATTATGATATCATCTTTTTAGATGTATTGTATCAAAATAATCATTTGGGTAAAAAACTCTTCACTCAAATGTTTAAAAACAATAAATCAAAATTGATTTTTAAATTTTTAGATGAAAAAAGTAATTTTTTCGAAGAATTAACAATTATGGCAAACTTCTCCATTGGAATTTTTGTAAAAACAATTTTTAAAAGATTTTTTAAATTATAAATCTCTTTCCATAAGATTATTAGCAAAGACAATAAATTTATTTTTAAAATTTTGATCAATACTTAACCTATTGATTGAATCTATAGCCTTTTTAGTATATTGATTAATTAATTTTTTAGAGGAAATGTCTGCTTTTGTTTCCTTAAATAATAAGGTTAGCTTAGAAATTTTAATTTTATTAGAAATATCATTTGAATTATATAATTCTGTAATATATGTTTTTTGATTTTTACTGGAATTAATCATTGCCATATGATATAAAACTGTTTTTTTATTTTCAATAATATCTCCACCTATTTTTTTCCCAACTAAATTTTCATTTCCAAAAGTGTCTAAATAATCATCTTGGAGTTGAAATGCTAATCCAAGATTAATTCCAAACTGATAAATATTTTCTTGATCTTCAATTGAAGCACCTGCAACAATAGCTCCCATTTTTAGTGAACAACCTAATAGAACTGCAGTTTTACAACTTACCATTTTAATATACTGCTCGAATGAGACATTTAATTTAGATTCAAAATCTATATCCATTTGTTGTCCTTCACATACTTCCTTAGCAGTTTTATTTAATAATTTATTTAACTGTATATAGGTACTATTGTCATAGTTCTCTAACAATTGATAGGCCATTATAAGCATTACGTCTCCAGAAAGAATTGCAGAATTAATTCCCCATTTATTATGAATAGTTTCTTTTCCTCTTCTCGAATTTGCTGAATCCATTATGTCATCATGTATTAAAGTGAAATTATGGAAAAGCTCAACCGACAAAGCAGCATTTAAAGCTATTTTAGGCTCACAATTAAAGGAGGAGGAAGACATTAAAGTAAGAATAGGCCTTACTCTTTTACCTCCAATATCTAAAAAATATTTGACAGGATCATACAAGGAATCTGGCTTATGATTCAAAGAGATGTTTTTTAATCCCCTTATAATCATTTCTTTATATTCCATTATTGATTCCATCAAATTACTTTTTACAAAAATACATTATTAAGAGTTTAAATAAAGTTTTATTTTATAATGAAACTTTGGAAACTTTTTTGGTTTTTAAAGTTTCCTTGTTATATTTGCAATCCAAAAAAATTTATATGAAAGATTTAATTGTTGATAAAGCGAAAGAGCTTTTCCTAACATTTGGCTTTAAGAGTGTAACAATGGATCATATTGCTAATGAGATGGGTATCTCTAAAAAAACAATCTATAATTTTTTTAACAACAAAAATGAACTTGTAAAGAAAGTTACAAATTATATGTTTAATAATATTACTAGCGGAATTAAACAAATAAAGAAGGATTCTGTTGATCCTATTAGTGAGCTTTACGACATTAAATTGTTTTTAATAAAATATCTAAAAGGAGAAAAAGCCGCTCCATTATATCAGCTTAAAAAGTATTATCCTGCTATCCATAAAAAAATTACAGTAAAACAATTTGAGTTTATGACTAATTCTACTATTGATAGTTTAAAAAACGGTATTAAACTAAATCTTTTTAGAAAAGACATTAATACAGATATGATTTCCAAGCTTTATTTCAATGGAATGATAGGCATAAAGGATCAAGAAATTTTTCCTGCTAATAAATACGATCCAATTTTTTTAATGGGAAATTATATTGAATACCACTTAAGAGCAATAGTAACAAAAAAAGGATTAAAAAAATTAAATCAGTTTATAAAAAAGAATTAATGAGAACGTTATTGTTAATATTAATAATTAGCTTCTGTCTAGAAAAATCTAGTGCACAAATAAATTCTTTTACACTAGATGATGCTGTTTCTTATGCATTAAAAAATAATAGTGCATCTAAAAATGCTTCCAGTGATTTGGAAATAGCACAGGCAAAAAAATGGGAAACAATTGCAACGGGACTTCCTCAAATTAGTGCTTTCTTAGAATATTCAAATAATATTAAAAAACCTATTTCGCTTATTCCTGCTGAATTTTTTGGTGGCAATCCAGGAGAATTTTCTGAAATATCTTTTGGTACAAAACAAACTTTTGATGGAACAGCCATGTTAAATCAATTGCTTTTTAATGGGTCTTACATGATTGGGCTAATGTCTATAAAACTTTATTTAGAAATTGCAGACAAGGCTAAAATAAAAACTGATTTGGAGGTAAAAAGAAATGTTATTTCAGCATATGGAAATGTTCTTGTTAGCGAAGAAAGAGTAAAGTTTTTAAATGACAATCTAAAAAATGTAAAAAGAAATCTTGAAGAAATTCAAAAAATATATGAGAATGGTTTAACAGAATTGGAAAATGTAGAGCAACTAACAATTACTCATTCTAGTTTAAAAAACTCTTTGGAGTATGCTACAAAATTTGGAAAAACATCGAGAAACATTTTAAAAATGGTAATGGGAATTCCTATAAATGAAAAAATAGTGCTTTTAGAAGGCTTGAATGAATTGACCATAAAAAAAATAAATCTAGAGGAAATTAATCAACCTGTTTCAATAGATCAGAATATAGATTATCAAATTGCCTTACAAAATAAAAATTCTCAAGATGTACTTTTTAAGCTAGAAAAATCTAAAGCACTTCCAACTTTATCTGCTTTTATTAATGGAACTTATACAGGTAACAGCGAATCCTTTACATTTCTAGATTCTGAACAAAAATGGTATGGTTCATCTGTCGCTGGATTTACAATGTCTATTCCAATCTTCAGTTCACTCAAAAGATCTGCTAAAACACAACAAGCAAAAATTGAAGTTGAAAAAGCTAAAGTAGACTTAAAACAAACCGAACAAAAAATATTAGTAGAAATTGAAAATGCACAAACAAATTATCAGTTTGCTATTAATCAATATTACAATACAATTCAAAATCTAGAGTTGGCAAAAAAAATTGAAAAGAAAAATGAAATTAAATTTTATGAAGGTCTTGCATCAAGTTTTGACCTCAGGCAAGCACAAAACCAACTTTATACAATTCAAAATGAACTTTTACAATCAATGTCAGAAGTCATTAATAGAAAAACTAATCTAGAAATTCTTTTAAATGAAAAATAAAAAAAGCCTATACTTTAAAAAGGCACTATATAGCATAATTATTTTGGTTTTATTTAATGGGTGTAATAATTCCAATGCATCAATTGAACAAATATTAAAAACAAACGACCCAGATATTATCTCTAAAAAAAGAAAGGAAATTATAAAATCTCAACAGGAAATATATAGTAAACTGAATTTAATCGATAACAAATTAGAAGAATTAAATAGAAATTCTAAATTTCCAATCGTTGAAACTGCGATTTTAAAAAATACTAATTTTCAACATTTTGTAGAGCTTCAAGGCAATGTAAAGTCAGATCAATTAATTATAATTTATCCTGAGTTTTCTGGAGTTTTAAATAAAATTTATGTTAAAAGTGGAGAAGAGGTTGCTAAAGGTCAAACTCTTGCAACTATTGATGATGGGGGGCTTAAACAGCAGCTTTCTCAATTAGAAATAAGCTTTAATCTAACCAAAACTACTTATGAAAGACAAGAAAGGCTATGGGCACAGAATATTGGAAGTGAAATTCAATTTTTAGAAACAAAATCTATGTATGAAGCGCAAAAGGAAGCCATAAAACAATTAAAAAAACAGTTAGATAAAACTGTGATTAGAGCTTCATTTCATGGAACTATTGATAATATTATTGCTAAGGAAGGCGAAGTTGTATATCCTGGAAAATCTAACTTAATGGTTCTATTAAATATGGACAATATGTATATTGAATGTAATGTGCCTGAACGTTACATAAATACAATTTATAAAGGTAAAAACGCCAAAGTTCTATTTCCGCTAATCGATGAATTTTTAGAAACTTCTATTAAACAAGCAGGTAATTTTATTGACCCTACAAAAAGAACTTATAAGATAAAATTAGACCTGCCACAAAATGAATTAAATATCAAGCCTAATTTAAATGCAAAAGTAAGCGTTAATGATTACTCAAATAATAATGCCATTCTAATAAAAGAAGGTTTTATAAGCATCGATAGCAATAATGAAAAATATGTTTATAAAATTTATAGGGAAGAAAAGAAACCCTATGCTTCTAAAACAATAATCAAAACTGGGAAAAATAATGGCAATTATATTGAAGTGATTTCTGGCCTTTCTATAAATGATGAAATTGTTGTAGAGGGAATGAGAAAACTAGTTGATAATAGTAGAGTAAAAATAATTAAGTAATAATTTGAATAATAATATTGAAAAAGAGTTCGGCCCATCTTCTTGGGCTATTAATAATAGTACAACTATGTATGTTGTAATGGCATTAATACTAATTCTTGGTATTAGTTCATATTTTAATATGCCTAGAGAAGATTATCCAGAAATTAAAGAAAATTTAGTATTTGTTACCTCAATTTATCCTGGAAATACTTCAGAAGATCTTGAAAAACTAATTACAGAACCTCTAGAAGATAAATTAAAGTCTATCAATAATATTGATAAAATAACATCTTCTTCTCAAGAAAATTTTTCTATAATAATTATAGAGTTTAATGATAAAATTGGTTTTACAGAGGCTAAACTAAAGGTAAAAGATGAAATTGATGCAGCAGTTTCTAGTGAAGATTGGCCAATGTTTAATAATGTAAAAGTTGATCCAAGTGTTTTTAATTTAACATTTACTGAAGAAATGCCAATATTAAATATAAATATTTCGGGAGATTATACTTCTGAAAAATTAAAACAATATTCAGAATTACTTCAAAATGATATTGAAAATCTTCCTGAAATAAAAAAGGCTGAAATAAGAGGTGCACTTGATAGAGAAGTAGAAATAGCTGTAGATATTTATAAAATGATGGCAGCTAAAATAAGTTTTTACGATATTATAAACTCTATACAAAATGGAAATATTTCTGTTTCTGCAGGAAATATAAAGGGAAACGGAAAAAGAAAAACAATACGAATCCTTGGAGAAATTAATTCTCCTATTGAGCTTGAAGATTTTGTTGTAAAATCTAATTATAATAACTCTGTTTTTTTAAAAGATATCGCATCGATAAGTTTCAAAGAAAAAGAAGTCACTACATATGCTAGAGAAAATGGTCAAGCAGTCGTGATGTTAGATGTCAAAAAAAGATCTGGAGAAAATACTATTGAAGCAGCTGAAAAAATTCAAAAAATAGTGGAGAGATACAAAAAAAATATCTTTCCTAAAAATCTTAAAATAAGCATTACTAATGATCAGTCTGAGCTAACAAAAAATCAAGTAACAGATTTAGTGAATAGCATAATATTTGGTGTTGTTTTAGTTGTTAGTATTTTACTGTTTTTTTTAGGTTTTAAAAATGCCTTATTTGTTGGCTTTGCAATTCCAATGTCTATGTTTATGTCTCTAACCATCTTAGATAATCTGGGATATTCTTTAAATACAATGATTTTATTTGGCCTAATTATGGGTCTTGGAATGTTAGTTGATAATGGTATAGTTGTAGTTGAAAATGTATATAGGCTAATGGAAAAAGAAGGAATGAGCAGAATAGAGGCCACTAAAAAAGGTATTTCTGAAATAGCATTTCCAATAATTATTTCTACAGCGACAACTATTGCAGCATTTATTCCCCTTGGATTGTGGCCTGGTAGAATTGGTAAGTTTATGGTATTTTTTCCTATAACTCTTTCAGTTGTGCTTGGCTCGTCATTATTAGTAGCAATATTTTTTAATTCCGTATTAGTTTCAAAAATGATGAAAATTGAAGATGCTAATATGCCATTAAAAAGACTTATTAGAATCACAAGTTTTCTAGCAGTTTCAGGGATATTGTTTCTTTCATATGGATTAATAATTACTAACAATGAAACTGCTGAATTTTTAAGATTCTTGGGCTCGATACAGATATTTATTTCTGTTAATTTTTGGATATATCGATTGGTTTTAAGAAAAATGGCTAATAATTTTCAATTACAATTTCTTCCCATAATTGATAACTTCTATGAAAAAATTCTTAAAAAAATTCTCATAGGGAAACGTCCATATTTAATAGTTTTAGCCAGCTTAATTCTTCTTGTTTTTTCCTTTATTAGTTTTGGTGGCTCAGTAGAATCGCAAAGAACTAGCATAGAGTTCTTCCCTGATGAAGATCCAAAACAAATTATAGTATATATACAATATCCTGAAGGAACTGATATCTCAAAAACCAATACAATAGCAAAAGAAATTGAGAAAGACATTTCAACAATCATTAATTCCAAAAAATATTTAGATGATTCCAACTATAATTTTATGGTTCAAAATACTATTTCACAAGTTGGAGAAGGGTCTGAAAATCCGGAATTTGAGTTGGGATCATTATCTGAAATGCCTAATAGAGCTAAGATAACAACCTCTTTTAGAGATTTTAAATATAGAAGAGGAATTAGCTCTAGGGATGTAAGAAAAGAAATACAGGTTGCATTAAAAGACAAATACCCTGGGGTTTCTATTGCTGTTGAAAAAAATCAATCTGGACCTCCTGTAGGCTATCCTATAAATATTGAAATTACAGGCGAAGACTATACGCATTTAATTGAAAAAGCTGAAAAAATAACTGAATTTATTAATACAAAAAACATTCTTGGAATTGAAGAATTAAAAATTGATGTAAATAAATCTAGAACTATAAATTTAGTTCATGTTGATAGAGAAAAAGCAGGTGAATTGGGGGTAAGCGCAGGTCAAATTGGACAGCAATTAAGAACATCTTTGTTTGGTACAAAAGCAGGCATTTATAAAGAAAATGGTGAAGATTATGATATTAACGTAAGATTTAACAAAAATGATCGTTATTCTGAAAATGCACTTTATGACCAAAATTTAATTTTTAGAGACCCTTCAAATGGATTGATCAAAGAAATTCCTATTTCTGCTGTAACATCTACTTCCCTTTCTAGAACTTTTAGCGAAATAAAACACAAGAATTTTAATAGAATTGTTACAATATATTCTGGGTTGTCTTCTGGATATACAGATGCAGGTGCTGTAGTCTCGCAAATAGAAAATGCAATGGTATCCTTTTCTGAAGATCTAAGTGGAATTAATATAGACTATACTGGTCAAATTGAAGAACAAAATAAAAACCAACAATTTTTATTAAAGGCTTTCTTTATTGGTTTATTGCTCATTTTCTTATTATTAATCTATCAATTTAATTCAATAAGCAGGCCAGCAATAATTATGATTGCTATTATATTCAGTTTAATTGGAGTCTTTGGCTACTTAGCATTTTCTGGAAATGCATTTGTTATTTTAATGACTATGATGGGTATTATAGCTTTATCAGGGATTGTTGTGAATAATGGGGTTGTTCTTTTAGATTATTGTGATATATTAATTAGGAGGAAAAAATTGGATTCAGCCAATAAAGAAAGAAAATTAATTGAAATAAAATTTGAGTCTATTATTCAATCTTGTAAATCTAGATTAAGACCAGTTTTATTAACTGCAATTACTACAATGCTTAGTTTAATGCCATTGGCAATTGGATTTAATATTAACTTTTATACCTTATTTAGTAATTTTAATCCTAACATTTGGTGGGGTGGAGACAATTTTGTATTCTGGGGGCCTCTTGCAACTACTGTAATTTCCGGCTTATTTGTTGCTACGTTTTTAACTTTATTTGTAGTTCCATCTTTGTTTTTGATGATTGAAAAATTTAAATTGTGGATTGGGATTAGATATAGATAATATCTTACTAAATTTATAGTATATAAATAATAGAAATGTACAGAACCCATAATTGTGGAGAATTAAGACTGTCCGATTTAAATAAAGAAGTTGTTCTGTCTGGATGGGTACATAAATCTAGAGACAAAGGATTTCTTGTCTGGATTGATCTAAGAGACAGGTATGGTGTTTTGCAATTAATTTTCGATGAAAAAAGAAGCTCTAAAGATCTAATTAAAAATGCGAAAGAGCTAGGAAGGGAATATGTTATTCAAGTAACAGGAAAAGTTATTGAAAGAAGTTCAAAAAATACCAATATTCCTACTGGAGAAATTGAGATTTTAGTTTCTAAATTAAAAACATTAAACAGCTCAAAAGTTCCTCCATTTACAATTGAAAATAAAACTGATGGAGGTGAAGAGCTTAGAATGAAATATAGATATCTTGATATAAGAAGAAATTCTATTAAGGATAAATTAATTTTTAGAAATAAAGTAAGTTCCGAAATAAGAAAATATCTAAATGACTTAAATTTTATTGATGTAGAAACTCCTTGTCTTATAAAATCTACACCTGAAGGCGCTCGTGATTTTATAGTTCCATCTAGAATGAACTCAGGTGAGTTTTATGCTCTTCCACAATCTCCCCAAACTTTCAAACAGCTACTTATGGTCGGTGGATTGGATCGTTATTTTCAAATTGTAAAATGTTTTCGAGATGAAGATTTAAGATCTGATAGACAGCCTGAATTTACTCAAATTGATTGTGAAATGTCCTTTGTAAATCAAGATGATGTTTTAAATACCTTTGAGGGACTTACAAAACATTTACTAAAAACTATAAAAAATGTAAAGGTTGATAAATTCCCCAGAATTACATATGAAGATGCTATTGCTAAATATGGTTCTGATAAGCCTGACATAAGATTTAGCATGGAATTCGGAGAACTAAATAGTATAGCTCAACACAAAGATTTCAATATATTTAACTCAGCTGAATTAGTTGTTGGAATTTCTGTTCCTAATGGTAATGATTTTACAAGAAAAGAAATTGACAAATATATTGAGTGGGTAAAAAGACCTCAAATTGGAGCAAATGGAATAGTATATGTAAGATGTAATGAAGATGGAGCATATAAATCTTCTGTCGATAAATTTTACGATCAAAAAGATTTTTCAAATTGGGCAAAAAATACTGGTGCTAATAAAGGGGATTTAATTTTTATTATGAGTGGAGACAAGGATGAAGTTAGAAATCAATTAGGTGAATTAAGGTTAGAAATAGCTGAAAATATTGGTCTAAGAAATCCCAATGAATTCGCTCCATTATGGGTTACTGACTTCCCGTTATTAAAATGGGATGAGCAATCTGCAAGTTTTCATGCTATGCACCATCCTTTTACGTCTCCAAAATTAGATCAGCTAGATCTGCTTAAAAGTAATCCAAGGGAAGTTAAAGCTAATGCATATGATTTAGTTTTAAATGGAAATGAAATTGGTGGAGGATCCATTAGAATTCATGATAAAAATATTCAATCTTTAATGTTTAAACATTTAGGGTTCTCTGAAAAACAAGCAAAAGAACAGTTTGGGTTTTTAATGAATGCTTTTGAATATGGTGCGCCTCCTCATGGAGGTATTGCTCTAGGCCTTGATAGACTAGTTGCTATTTTAGATGGAAATGAATCAATTAAAGATTACATAGCTTTTCCAAAAAATAACAGTGGAAAAGATATAATGATTGATGCTCCTTCATCAATTAGCAAGGAACAGCTTGATGAGCTTTCATTAAGCTTAAAAAAATAAATGAAGACTTTAGAAAAGGAAATTACTGTTTCTAAAAATGATTTAGATGACTTAAATCATGTAAATAATGTTGTTTATATTGATTGGATACAAGAAATTGCGAAAAATCATTGGAAAAGCCTTGTCTCAAATGAAATAATAAAAAATTATTACTGGGTCTTATTAGAGCATCAAATAAAATACCTGCATCCTGCTTTATTAGATGACAAAATTAGGCTTAAGACTTATATTGAAAAAACTGAAGGCATCAAATCAAGTAGAATAGTAGAGATATATAATAATGACAATAATAAATTGCTTGTAACTTCTAAAACTATATGGTGTTTAATTAATGCGAAAACAAATAAGCCCAATAGAATAATAGATGAAATTAGACAGGCCTTTTCAGAATGAAAAAAATCATTTTTTTATTATTTGTATCTCTGATCATTAGTCTTTCCATAGGTTTTTATTTCAGGGCGGCAAATGAAGATCTTGGAAATAAGATTATTGGTTTTACCATATTGGTTTTAGTTTTTGTTTTTATGCCTCTTTTTATTTACAACGGTTGGAAAGGTAAAAAGCTAAGCGATTACACTCTGAGTAATGAAAATATCGAAAAAATGAAGTCAAAATCTTCAAAATCAACTAAGTAAATTAAATGATTTAAGCTCAAATAACAATACTTTATATATTATTGCTACATTTGTTACTTAAATTAAATCAATTTTTATTAATGACTGGTACAGTAAAATTTTTTAATGGAGCCAAAGGTTATGGTTTCATTACAAACGACGAAACGAGCGAAGATATTTTCGTTCATGTTACTTCTTTAGACGGTATTAGACTAAACGAAGGAGACAAAGTAGAATATTCAGAAGAGGATGGGAAAAAGGGGAAAGTTGCAACAGAAGTTAAACTTATAGAAGAATAGTATTTTATTTTTAAAAAGATTAAAAACCCTCATAAAAGTGAGGGTTTTTTTATTTTAATTTTCTTTTCTTTTCAAAAAACTCATCAATTAAAACTTTTGACTCAGAAGATAAAACTCCATCTATTATTTTAGTTTTTGGATGCAGTTTAGTTTTCATAGCTCTAAAGCCCCTATGAGAATCACTCGCTCCAATTACAACTTTAGAAATCTGAGACCAATATAATGCTCCTGCACACATTTGACATGGCTCAAGTGTAACATATAAAGTACAATCTTTTAAATATTTTCCTCCAATATAATTAGCTGCACTAGTAATTGCTTGCATTTCAGCATGAGCAGTAACATCATTTAAAGTTTCGGTCAAATTATGTGAACGAGCTATGATTTGATTGTTACTTACAATTACTGCACCTATTGGAACCTCATCTTTTTGCAAAGCAACTTTTGCTTCATCAATCGCTCTTCTCATATAATATTTATCATCATATAGTTCAATCATAGTTAGCTCATTTTTTTATACCATTCCAAAGCTTTCCCGTCTGTTAAACTTGCGATAAAGCAACTTATATCTAAAAGCTGTGTATATAAATTTCCTTCTTTATGTATATATGATTTTGGAATGCATGCAAGTGCAAGTTCATCAAATGCGGTTGTTTTATTTTGTTGATTATTTACTGATGCTTTTATAAAAACATTTAAAAGATGATGAATAGCTTGATATCCTTTTAATTCTTTTTCAATCACTTCTTCAGACTTATAAACTTTTTCAATACTTATATCTATAATGTCTTTCATTTGAGCTTTGTATGCACTATTATCTAATATAGATTTAGAATATTCTCCATTAAGTAAAGCTTCTTCATTTTTTATAAAAATATCAACAGCATCATTTATTAAAGTATTAACTGAAAGTGCTCTTAGATAAGCAACCCTATCAGATTTATGTTCTAATGCGTTATATTTTTTAGTATCTATACTTCCTTTTACAAGTCTTATTAAATATTCTAAAGCAAATTCTTCAGATATCCATCCTAAATTAATTCCATCTTCAAAATCTATCAATGTGTAACAAATATCGTCAGCTGCTTCAACTAGAAATGCTAATGGGTGTCTAGAAAAATTTCCATTGGACTGATTTAATCCTAATTCTAAAGCAACATCATTAAAAAACTTGTTTTGTGTGTGAAAAAAACCAAATTTTTTGTCCTTAATATGTGAAGATGGTTTTTTTGGAATTGATCCTTTTGGATATTTAGTAAATGCTCCCAAAGTTGCATAGCTAAGCCTTAATCCACCCGGAATTCCAATCTTATTTTCACAGAGAATTTTAAAACCATTTGCATTTCCCTCAAAATCACATAAATCTTGATATTGCTGAGAGCTTAATTGTGATTTGAAATTTGATCCCTCCCCATTTTTAAAATAATCACCAATTGCCATTTCTCCACTATGACCAAATGGAGGGTTGCCAATATCATGAGCTAAACTTGCTGCTGCAACAATTGCTCCAAAATCTGTGCTTTGAAATCCATATGATTCCCTTAAATGAGGGTGTTTTTCAATTATAATTTTTCCAGCTTTTCTTCCTAAACTTCTGCCTACAACTGAAACTTCTAAACTATGGGTAAGTCTTGTATGAACAAAACTTTTTTTTGAAAATGGTACAACTTGTGTTTTATCTTGAAGGGACCTAAAAGAAGAAGAAAAAATTATTCTATCGTAATCTACTTCAAAACCAATCCGAGTTTCATCTTGCTCTATACGAAGTCTTTTTAAGGTATCCCCTTGTCTCTTTAATGAAAGTAATTTTTCCCAATTCATTTGTGCAATTTAATAAATAGTTTAATCAGAATAGGTGATAAAATTAATATAATATTACATGTCTTAAACTTAACGTTAAGTTAACATAGATACTATAATTTAAAAAGATATTTGTCTTGATTAAATTAATCTGATGCATTTTTATAGATTACTCCCTCTAATTCTATTGTTTTTTAATTACAATATGTTTTCTCAAAATACATTTGAAGCTAATGGTTCTCCGCATTTTAAAATTTTTTGGAATTACCACAATGATTTTACTGATAATGCAACTAAAAAAAGTGCCTTTGAACTCAAAAGAGTTTATCTAGGTTATAAATATAATTTTACTGAAAAAATGTCTGCTAAAATCACATACGATATTGGTAGTAATTCTGGAGGAAGTGCATATACAGCATATGTAAAAATTGCTCAACTTGATTGGAAATTAAATCCAAAGTTAAAGTTTAGCTTAGGTTTAATTGGAAACAAACAATTTAGTGATCAAGAAGGCTTGTGGGGGTACAGATACGCATATAAAGGATTTTTAAATGAATATAAATTTGGTGCAAGTGCTGACTTGGGTTTCAATTCTGAATTTAGTGTAAGCTCTAAATTGAAAATGAATTTGTTTGTATTTAATGGGGAAGGATACAAATCCCTTCAAGATGATGATGGCTATCAAAGAATAGGCGCCAGTTTCATCTATAATTTTTCAGATAAAATTTTTGGAAAAATATATTTAGATTCTCACCCTTCTAAAGATGCTAAGGCAATAACTAATAGCTCCATTTTCTTAGGTTATAAAGAAACTAATTTTAGGCTAGGGGTTGAATATGGTAAAATTAAAAATGGCAGAACATATAAAAATGTAGATGATGGTCATAATAGAGATGGGTATTCAATTTTTGCCATTCAAAGCCTAAAAAACAATTTTGAAATATATGCTCGTTACGATAGTATTGGTTCAAATATTCTCTCATTACAATCAAATTCTTGGAATTATAACAATGATGGCAATTTGATGATCTTTGGAACACAATACGAAGCAACAAAAGGAGTAAAGTTTAATTTAAATTATAGACTATTCAATCACGACAATTCAACTATTAATAATAAATCTGCTTTATTTTTAAATGCAGAAATCAAAATATAACATATGAGCTTATTTAATATTAATTTTATCTCAAACCTTCTAGATTTATCGATTTTTACTACTCAATTAAATTCTGAAATGGACATTTATCTAGTAATGGTAATTGCATTGGCCCTTCTAGCAATTGGGGACTTAGTTGTTGGAGTAAGCAATGATGCTGTTAACTTTTTAAATTCTGCAATAGGGTCAAAAGTCCTCAATTATAATACTATAATGTTAGTTGCCAGTCTTGGAATTGCAGTAGGGGCCATTTTTTCTAGTGGAATGATGGAAGTTGCTAGAAAAGGGATCTTTAATCCTGAAATGTTTTTCTTTTCTGAAATCATGATAATATTTATGGCTGTAATGATAACGGATATTCTTTTGCTTGATTTTTTTAATACACTAGGGATGCCAACATCAACAACAGTATCTATTGTTTTTGAACTTTTGGGGGCAGCTGTTGCTGTATCTATAATTAAGATCTATGCTAGTCAAGGAGAGCTAATAGAATTAGCAAATTATATTAACGTTTCAAAAGCTACTCAAATAATTTTTGGAATATTATTGTCTGTTTTTGTAGCTTTTTCAGTAGGAGCAGTTGTACAATATATTTCTCGAGTTCTTCTTTCTTTTAGGTTTCAAGAAAAAGCAAAATGGGTTGGGGCTTTATTTGGCGGAATCGCTCTAACCTCAATAACCTATTTTATATTAATGAAAGGTATTAAAGGGACCCCTTATGCAAATCAAAATTTTGATTTTTTAGGTGGGTCAACTATTGCTGCTTTTATGGAAAATGAAGTCATTCTTATTACTGTAATTTCTTTTTTAATATTGTTTTTAATTTCTGCTCTATTTATATACATTTTAAATTTTAATATCTATAAAATAATAATTGCTATTGGAACATTTTCATTAGCATTAGCTTTTGCTGGAAATGATCTGGTTAATTTTATTGGAGTTCCAATAGCTGCCTGGCAGTCTTATGAAGCATGGGTCTCCTCAGGAATAGAAGCAGGGGCTTTTTCAATGGAAGTGTTATCAGCCAAAGTTCCTACTCCAACTCTTCTATTGTTATTTGCAGGATTAGTAATGGTAATTACATTATGGTTCTCTTCAAGAGCCAAGACAGTTGTTAAAACATCTATTGATTTATCTAATCAAGAAGAAACAAAAGAAAGATTTAGTCCAAATTTTCTTTCAAGAAATCTTGTGAGAATTGCTGTAAGTATTTCTAATGCTTTTGATAAAATTGTTCCTGAAAAAATAAATCAAAAAATAGAAGTACAATTTGAAAAGCCTGTTCTAAAACTTAGTTCTAATAAGAAATTAGCATTGCCTGCCTTTGATCAAATCAGGGCTGCTGTAAATTTAATGGTTGCTGCAATATTAATATCAATTGCAACTTCTTTTAAACTCCCTTTATCAACCACCTATGTGACTTTTATGGTAGCAATGGGGACTTCCCTTGCAGATAGAGCTTGGGGAAGTGAAAGTGCAGTGTACAGAGTTGCTGGAGTTATTAATGTTATTGCTGGATGGTTCTTTACTGCACTCAGTGCTTTTGTGGGTTGTGGAATTATAGCCTGCATTATTCATATTGGAGGTCCTACTGCAATTGCAATTTTACTTTTCATTGCCCTTCTTCTTCTAGCAAGAAATTATATGAGTCATAAACAAGAAGCAGATCTAATTAAAAGTGAAGATGCTTTGAGTTTAGCTGAAAGCAGTTCAATTCAAGGGCTGATAATTGAGAGTTCAAATAATGTTTCTAAGGCTTCTAAAAAAATAAAAACCATTTATTCAAAATCAATAACAGGATTAGCAACCCAAGATTTAAAAGGATTGAAGAAAAATAAGAAAGCAGTAAAATCTCTTTCTGATGAAATTGACGATTTAAGAAATGACCTATATTATTTTATTAGAAATTTAGATGATTCTACAATTAAAGGTGCAAGTAATTTTTATATAAATGTTTTAGGTTCGCTTGAAGATATTGCTCAATCATTAGAGTATATTTCTAAAATTACATTTAAACATATTAATAATAATCATAAGGCTCTAACCTTTAATCAAATTAGGGAATTAAAAGAAATATCTCTTCAGCTTGAAACTTTATTTGATCGAGTTAAGTTTGCTTTTTCTAAAAATAATTTTGGAGAAATTGACAATATCCTTGATACAAAACAAAGTATTTATGACTCCGTCAAAGAAAAAATTAATCTTCAAATTTCTAGAACAAAAGATGAAGAGTCAAGTCCAAAAAACACAACTCTGTATTTTAGTATTCTAACAGAAACTAAAGACTTAATTAAAGCGACTGTAATTCTTTTAGATCTTTATAATGAACAATATGATTCTAAAGTAAAGCCTCCATCATTAAAATAATTAATTGTTTTAGTAATAAAAAAAGCGACCCTAAGAGAGTCGCTTTTTTTATTTTTTTAAATCAGATTACGATCCACACATCAAACAATCATCATCTTCATTCTCCTTGGATTTGGCCAACATTTCCTTAAGCTCTTCCGGAGTTAATGGCTCTACAGGTGCAGCGGGAGCTGCTTTTGATTTAACGCTTTCTGAAACCACAGCTTTAGAGCTTACATTTTGCTTAACAGGTTGTTCTTCTTTTTTATTGTCAAGAGTAAATTTAATCGCATCGACAGCAGATTTTGTTCTTAAATAATACATCCCCGTTTTTAATCCAGACTTCCAAGCATAAAAATGCATAGATGTTAGTTTGGCCATCGTTGCTCCTTCCATAAATAAATTCAAGGATTGAGACTGATCAATGAAGTATCCTCTATGTCTAGACATATCTATAATGTCTTTCATGCTTAATTCCCAAACTGTTTTATACAACTCTTTTATCTCATTAGGAATTATATCAATTTGCTGAATAGACCCATTTGCTTTCATTAAAGCTTGCTTTAATTCTTCTGTCCAAAGGCCAAGGCCAACTAAATCTTCTAGTAAATGTTTATTAACAATAATGAACTCACCACTTAATACTCTTCTAGTATAAATATTTGAAGTATATGGCTCAAAACATTCATTATTTCCAAGAATTTGAGATGTAGATGCTGTTGGCATTGGAGCAACTAAAAGTGAATTTCTAACACCATGTTTTTTGACTTGTTTTTTCAATTCTCCCCATTTCCATCTTCCGCTTAATTCTTCATCTTTTATTCCCCACATATTATGCTGAAATTCTCCCTTAGAAACAGGAGACCCTTTATAAGTTTTATATGGCCCATCCTTTTTTGATTCTTCCATTGATGCTGTCATAGCAGCAAAATAAATTGTTTCAAAAATTTCCTGGTTTAGTTTCTTTGCTTCATCAGAAGTAAAAGGCATTCTTAATTTTATAAAAGCATCTGCCAATCCTTGGACTCCTAAACCAATAGGTCTATGTCTAAAGTTTGATTTTTCAGCTTCTGGAACTGGGTAATAATTTCTGTCTATTACTTTATTTAGATTTTTAGTGACCTGTTTAGTTACTCTAAATAATTCTTGATGATCAAAATCTTTATCCTTAATAAACATCGGCAAAGCTATGGAAGCTAAATTACAAACAGCTATTTCATCTGGAGATGTGTACTCCAAAATTTCTGTACATAGATTTGATGACTTTATGGTCCCAAGATTTTTTTGATTCGATTTTCTATTTGCCGAATCTTTATACAGCATATAAGGTGTTCCGGTTTCAATTTGAGATTCTAATATCTTTTCCCATAGCTCTCTTGCTCTAATAGATTTTCTTCCTTTATTTTCAGATTCATATTTCTTATATAGCTTTTCAAATTTGTCTCCATGAGAATCAGACAATCCTGGACATTCATTTGGACACATTAATGTCCAACTGCTATCCTCTTCAACTCTTTTCATAAATAAATCTGAAATCCACATGGCATAAAACAAATCCCTGGCTCTCATTTCTTCTTTTCCATGATTCTTTTTTAATTCTAGAAAATCAAAAATATCAGCATGCCACGTTTCTAAATAAATTGCAAAAGACCCTTTTCTTTTCCCTCCACCTTGGTCTACATAACGAGCTGTATCATTAAAAACTCGTAGCATTGGAACAATCCCATTAGAGGTTCCATTGGTGCCTGCGATATATGACCCTGTAGCTCTTATGTCGTGAATTGACAACCCAATTCCTCCAGCAGACTGGGATATCTTAGCCGTTTGTTTTAGTGTATCATAGATGCCATCAATGCTATCTGATTTTGTTGTTAATAAAAAACATGAGGACATCTGAGGCTTGGGGGTTCCAGAATTAAATAATGTTGGCGTTGCATGAGTAAAATATTTTTTAGACATCAAATTGTAAGTTTCAATAGCTGAGTCTAAATCATCCATATGAATTCCTATTGAAACCCTCATTAGCATGTGCTGTGGCCTTTCTGCTACTTTACCATTAAGTTTTAATAAGTAAGATCTTTCTAAAGTTTTAAATCCAAAATAATCATAATTAAAGTCTCTATTATAGATGATAGTAGAGTCCAATAGTTCGGCATTCTTTTTTATTATTTTATAAACTTCATCGGATAATAATGGAGCCTTTTTTTCTGTTCTAGGATTTATATACTCATACAAATCCTGCATCGTTTCTGAAAAGGATTTCTTTGTATTTTTATGCAAGTTTGATACAGAAATTCTAGCTGCTAATTTTGCATAATCTGGATGAGTCGTAGTCATTGTCGCTGCAATTTCCGCTGCTAAATTGTCTAATTCTGAAGTAGTAACTCCGTCATAAAGCCCTTCAATAACTCGCATAGAAACTTTCACAGGATCAACTAATGTATTTAAGCTATAGCATAACTTTCTAACCCGTGCGGTTATTTTGTCAAACATTATTGGCTCTTTATGGCCGTCTCTTTTTAATACAAACATTTGTTAAACCTTATTCTATTCTATAATATTTTTTAATGGAGAACGTATTCTCGAATATTAAAAATCTTCATCAATACTAAAATCTGCAGATTTCGTATCATTATTTAAAACCCCTGCTTTTTGATATTCAGAAACTCTTTTTTCAAAGAAATTTGTTTTACCTTGAAGGGATATCATATCCATAAAATCAAATGGATTTGTAACATTATACTCTTTTTCACAGTTCAGCTCAACTAATAATCTATCAGTTACAAACTCTAAATATTGAGTCATAAGTTTAGAATTCATTCCTATTAAACTAATAGGTAAAGATTCCGTTATAAATTCTCTTTCAATGTTGAGTGCATCAAGCAAAATTTCTTTAATTCTTTTTGGGGGCACTTTATTGACCAGGTGTTTATTGTGCAAATGAACTGCAAAATCACAATGTACGCCTTCATCTCTAGAAATAAGTTCATTAGAAAAAGAGAGTCCTGGCATTAATCCTCGTTTCTTCAGCCAAAAAATAGAACAAAATGCTCCAGAAAAAAATATTCCCTCTACAGCAGCAAATGCAATTAATCTCTCTGCAAAAGAATCAGACTCAATCCATTTTAGTGCCCAATCTGCTTTCTTTTTGATAGCTGGAAATGTTTCAATAGCATTAAAAAGGTTATCTTTTTCTTTTGGATCTTTTACATATGTGTCAATTAATAATGAATAGGTTTCAGAATGAATATTTTCCATCATTATTTGAAATCCATAGAAAAATTTTGCTTCTGAATACTGAACTTCATTAACAAAATTTTCTGCTAAATTTTCATTTACTATTCCGTCTGATGCTGCAAAAAATGCTAAAATATGTTTTATGAAATATCTCTCATCATCAGATAATTTAGATTTCCAATCATTAAGATCTTCACTCAAATCAATCTCCTCAGCAGTCCAAAAACTAGCTTCACATTTCTTGTACCATTCCCAAATATCATGATGTTCAATTGGGAAAATAACAAACCTGTTTTTGTTTTCTTGTAAAATTGGTTCAGGCGCTGGCATATTAATTAAATATTATTTTAAAAAAATTAAGTAATTATTTTTTGGATATTGTCTTTAACAAAGATTCTAAATTGTTTCCAAAAATAAAAGCAGTAATTATTCACAAAGTGCATTAGTTCTTAACAATTTTGATTTTAAAAAAAATTTGTATTTTATAAAATCCTGAAAATTAATAATTTATATCTCATGCTATTTTGTATGAATCTAAATAACTTTTTTACAAAACTTTTTTTAATTCCTTAGAAACTTTTTCAAGTTCTAAATACCATGCTTTTCCAAATCTTCTAATCAAAGCATCCTTAACAAAATCATAGATGGGTTTCTGTAAATCTTTTCCTAATTCACAAGCATCTGAACAAATGTTCCAATTATGATAATTTACAGCAGTAAAGCTTGAATATTTTTTTACTCTAATTGGATAAAGGTGACAAGAAATAGGTTTTTTTAAATTTATTTCACCATTGTCAAATGCTTTTTCTATACCACATTCCAATAACCCATTTGGATTATAACTTACATAAACACACTCTTTACCATTAATAAGTGGAGTCTCCAAATTACCATCTTTATCATAAACATATTTTCCTTTTTTTTGAACAACTTTTTTTGCTTTGTCAGAAATATAGGGAGATATCTTTGTAAAGTTTTTATCCAATAGTTCTGCTTCATTTTTTTCAAGTGGCGCACCTCCATTACCTTCAACACAACAAGCTCCCTTACAAGCAGATAAATTACAATGAAAATTGTTTTCTATTATTTCTTCCGAAATCAAAGTTTTCCCAATTCTAAACATAAAATGAAAGTAGTGAATAATAATCTATATTCTATTAATATAAATTATATTTGCAGTCGAATAAAAATAAAAAATGGATTTAAGTTTTAAAGAAATTTTTGCAGCCTTTATGATTTTATTTGCAGTAATTGATATAGTAGGAAATGTTCCTATTATAATTGATTTAAGAAAAAAAGCTGGTCATATTCAAAGTGGGAAAGCTTCTTTAATTGCTGGGATAATAATGATTTGTTTCTTGTTTATTGGAGAAAACATATTGTCTTTAATTGGGATTGATGTAAATTCATTTGCTGTTGCTGGATCATTTGTTCTTTTTTTTATAGCTCTTGAAATGATTTTGGGAGTGTCGATTTATAAGGATGAAGAAAATACACATCTAACTGCATCAGTATTCCCCTTAGCTTTCCCTTTAATTGCTGGTCCAGGGAGTTTAACAACTTTACTCTCCATCAAATCTGAATATTCAACTGAAAATATTATAGTGGCAATTATACTTAATGTTATTTTTATTTTTTTAGTTTTAAAATCCTCTAAGAATGTGGAAAAGATGTTAGGACAAAACGGAATTCAAATTATTAGAAAAGTATTTGGAGTTATTTTACTAGCTATTGCTGTTAAATTATTTACAACTAACATTCAAGGACTATTTATTTAATAATGAGAAATTATTTTTTTATAGCCATTGCTTTTATTTTATTAGGGATAAATATTTATCATCTTGATTTTGAAAATTTTTCTAGTGAAAATGGCAAAATAGCATTAATTGGAGTGTTAGCATGCTTAATAGCAATTGTCCTTTTATTAATATTAATTGATTCTAATAAAATAAAGAAGAAATTAAATGATAAAGACTAAAACTTTTCGATTTGGGTAATCTCTAATCCTGCTTTTTTTAAAAATTCAATTCCTGAATTATCTTTATACTCTTTGAAATATACAAGCCTTTTTATTCCTGATTGAAAAATAAGTTTGCTGCATTCCTTGCATGGTGATAAGGTTATATATAGTGTCGCACCCTCGCTAGACTGAGTAGATGCCGCAACCTTCATAATTGCATTTGCTTCAGCATGCAATACATACCATTTAGTATAGTTTTTATCATCTTCACATGTATTTTCAAATCCTGTTGGGGTGCCATTAAATCCATCAGAAATAATCATTCTGTTTTTCACAATTAAAGCTCCAACCTGTCTTCTTTTACAATAGGATAATTTTGCCCATTCTAAAGCCATTTTTAAATAAGCAATGTCATATCTTTTTTGCTTTATTTCAGTCATATTCTATATCATATTTAAAATCATATTTAAACCAAAGCCTATAATAATTGCCGATCCAATTTTGATGTATGATGATAATTTATAATTGAGCAATTTAACAACAAGTAAATTAATAAGCAAAATAGCTAAGACTATTATTAGTTGAGAAAATTCAACGCCCAAAGCAAAACCAATCAAAGGCTTTATTTTTGATTCTAATGGAAAGGATATTTGATTAAAATAGTTCCCAAAACCAAATCCATGAATTAATCCAAAAAATAGTGAAATTGTAAATCCAGAAATTTTATAAAAATTCATTTGGTCACTTTTTAATATATTATTAATTGCTGTGATTACAATTGTAACGGGAATTAATATTTCAATAATATTTTCCGGTGGACTATATATTTGATAGGCTGAAAAAATTAATGAGACTGTATGTCCCAAAGTAAAAAAAGTGACAATCCAAAAAACTGTTTTGAATTGTTTAAAAGAAAATGGAATCGTTAAGGCTACTAAAAAAAGTAAATGATCATAAGCTTCCCAGTCTAAGACATGAAATAATCCTAATTCAAAATAAAAAAGCAAATCATACATAACTGAAATCTTTAAAAATTAAATTTACTAAAACTGAATTTAAAAGCCACGCTCTGCTTTAATCTTCTCATATGCTTTTTGAATCTTTTGAAATTTATCTTGGGCTGCTTTCACATAAGCTTCTCCTAAATGCTGTACTTTATCAGGGTGATGTTTTTTCGCTAATTCACGATATGCACTTTTCACCTTTTCATCTGAATCTGACTTATCTATTTCTAGTATCTTATATGCCCCCCCAACTTGATCTACAAACATTGCTTTTATGCTTTGGAAATCAGCATTAGAAATTTTTAAAAGATTTGCAAATTCTAAAAGTTTGTTTAATTCTGGTGATGAAACATTTCCGTCTGCTTTTGCAATGCCAAATAAAAAATGTATAACCTGTAATCTGCTTCCATAATTTAAAACAGTGTTAAATAGATTAATGATTTTTTCAGTAGAAATTCTTTGTTTATTAAGATTTTCATTAAAAATCTTAAATGCTGCATTTGCCCTCTGTTTCCCATATGCAGAAACAAAATAATTTCTAACATAATCTAATTCTTGTTTAGATACTTTCCCATCAGCTTTTATAAGTATAGATGCTAGTCCTAATAAGTTTAATTCAAAATCTCTAGAGGAAATTCTGTTAAAACTATTTTTGTTTAAGTTATTGTTTTCTATTAGTCCACCCAGAATATATCCCAAAAGAGCTCCCGGAAATCTCCAAAATGTATACCCCAAAAGAGCTAATATCCATCTAGTCATAAGTAAAATTGTTTTGCAAATTTAATAAAGGGGATTTTAACATCAGTAATTTATATGTAGTTCTTTATTATCTTTGTTCAAAAATAAATGTTTTATGTACCCATTAGAAACTGTCAAGCCAATGAAAGAAGAACTTACTTCCATTGGATTTAAAGATTTAACTACAGCTGAAGAAGTAAAAAGAAATATTGCTAGTAGCAAAACAGCTGTTCTAATAGTTAACTCCGTCTGTGGATGTGCTGCCGCAAATGCAAGGCCTGGCGTTATTCAATCATTAATTAATGATAAAATCCCTAATGATTTGTTAACTGTTTTTGCGGGTGTAGATAAAGAAGCTACAGAAGCTGCTCGATCACTTATGATTCCTTTTCCTCCTTCTTCACCATGTATTGCCCTTTTTAAAAAAGGTGAAATTGTTCATATGTTGGAAAGACATCATATTGAAGGTCGATCTTCCGAATTAATAAGTGAAAATCTCAAACAAGCATATAATGAATATTGTTAAATTTTAATCTAAAAGATTATTTTGAAAAAATAGGAAACAAAATTTTGAAAGTTGTTCCTTGGCCAATTTTAGATTTAAATGAAATTTTTCCTCCATAAGAATTTACAAGATTTTTTACCATTCCTAATCCTAATCCCATTCCACTAGTCTTTGTTGTAAATTTCGGTTCAAATATTTTTTTTTGCAAATCATCTGCAATCCCAACTCCATTATCCTTAATATAAATTAACACATTTTTATTTCGCAACTCAATACTTACATCAATTAAAGGATCATGTACTTGATCACAAGCTTCAACAGCATTCTTTATTAAATTTGTTATAATTCTAATCATTTGGGCTCTATCAATACTAACTTGAAGATCATTATGTTCCGAATTAAAAGTAATATGCTTCTCTTTAAATATTTTTAAAGCAAGTCTAGTAATTTCAATGATATTTATTTTTCCTCCTTCTTGAGCTGGCATTTCAGCAAAATTTGAAAATGCTGATGCAATAGTGCTCATGGTATCGATTTGCTGAATTAAAGTCTTAATAAATTCATCTAATTTTTTATTAATGTTAGGGTCACTTCCATCAAAATTCTTTTGGAAACTTTGGACAGTTAGTCTCATGGGTGTTAATGGATTTTTTATTTCATGTGCAACTTGTTTTGCCATTTCTCTCCAGGCTTGTTCTTTATTAGATTTTGAGAGTTTTTCAACACTTTGATTTAGTTTTTCTGTCATCTTATTATAAGACTCAACTAAAATATTCACTTCTTTACTTCTAGCCTTAATTTGAATTTTTTTATTTGTTTTATCTAGTCTAGTTCTCTTTATTTTTTTTCCAATTTCAGAAAGTGGTTTAGTAATATAAACTGAAACTAAATATGAAAAAATAATAGCAATAAATAATAGAAATAAATATACTTCAGCTAAAACAATAATAAAGGAGTCTAATTCATAAGTATTTAATGAATCATCATCATAGTAAGGTAGGTTTAAAATCCAAATTGGATTAGCAAGATTATCTAAAACAATTGAATACGAAGATCTGTATTGAACATTCTCAATTGAAGTTTTTATAATTATACTACGTTTTTTGCTTTCTTTTAATTCTCTTATAATAGTTTCATTTAATTTATTATTAAGAGAATCAGGTAAAGTTGTGCTTAAAAGCACTCCGTCTAAGTTGTAAATAGTGAAATCAACATTTTGAACATCCGCTATTTCAAATATTTTTTCTTTAAAAATTGAATCTAATTTAGGTTTGTTAATACCATTTTTTATCTCTTGAAAAACATATGAAATACTTCTTTGCAATTGCGTTTTTTTTCTTTCTAAACGTTGTTCATGATACTTGCTAGATTGCTGCTTAAATTGAGGAATAGTAACTATTGCTATGCCTCCAAAAGCAATTATTAAAAGTGAGGTCATAGCAATAAAAATTCTAAGCCTTATAGATATTTGTCGTTTAAAACTAAATTTTTTTAGCATTTTTCTTTCTTATTATTCTATATAGTTTTATAAAGCATAGAATAACTAATGTAAAACAAAATAAAGATATTATAGAGTAAATCCAATTGATACTGTTTTTTAATGTTACTAGAAAAACAATTGAAAACAAAATCAAAGTTGCAACTTCATTCCAAATTCTCATAAAAAATGATGAATATTTAATAATTTCTTTTCTTAATTCTTTTTGAATTATATTGGTTTTCAAATGGTACAATATTAATATTAAAACAAAGCAGAGTTTTATAATCATCCATTTTTGATAAATGAATTCTGGCACTAATATCAATAACCATGACCCAAAAAAAATAGCCAGAATTGATGAAGGCCATGTAATAATATACCAAAGTCTATATATCATTATTTTAAATTGGTTCATCAATATATCACGATCTGGTTCTTTTTTTTGAGAAGCTTCTATAAAATAAATAAACAATCTAGGGGTATAAAATAATCCTGCAAACCAAGTAATTACAAAAATAATATGTAATGATTTTATGTAATTATAATATTCCAAACTAATTTTTTATTTAATTGATGAGGTAGCCCATTTATCTATCCACTGACTTAAGACTTTTACCCATTCCTTATTATCATTTAAACAAGGGATCACATGAAATTCCTCTCCTCCTTTAGTCATAAAATCTACTTTAGCTTCCATTCCAATTTCTTCCAATGTTTCCAAACAATCTGAGACAAAAGCAGGTGTAACAATTGCCAATTTTTTAGTTCCAGATTTAGCAAAATTATCAATAACCTCATCTGTATATGGCTTAAGCCAAGGTTGGCCTGCAAGTCTAGACTGAAAAGAAGATGAATATGTCCCTTCTTTTAATTTTAAATATTCTACTACTTGTCTTGTAGTTTCATAACATTGATGTCTATAGCAAAATTCATGTGCAGGGGAAGAAACTAAACAACATTGTCGATCAATTTTACAATGAGAATTGGTTATGTCTGTCTTTCTAATGTGTCTTTCTGGGATCCCATGATAAGAAAAAAGTAAATGATCCCAAGATTTGTTTTTTAAAAAATCTTTAATCGAATTTGACAATACTCTTATATAATCTGGACGATTATAAAAAGCTGGCAAATTAGTAAATTCAAGTTGTTGATCTACTTCTTTTCTTATTTTTTCTGCTAAAACTAAAATTGTTTCTGTAGAGGCCATTGCATGTTGAGGATATAGCGGAATTAACAAAATTTTTGTAACTCCCTGTGCAGATAATCTTCTAATTCCATGGTCAATTGATGGATTTCCATAACGCATAGCCAATGCAGTTGGGATAGATGTATTTTTATTAATTTTGTCTAATAATCTTTTAGATAATACTATTAAGGGAGATCCCTCATCCCACCATATTTTCTTATATGCTTTAGATGTTTTTTTAGGACGAGTATTTAAGATAATCCCCTTAACTAAGATAGTGCGAAGCCATAACGGTTCATCTATTACTCTTTCATCCATAAGGAATTGTTTTAAATATTTTTTTACATCTTTCCTTCCTGGGGAGTCAGGTGAACCTAAATTAACAAGTAAAACTCCTTTCATATATATTATAATGACATTAAATATTTTTTAGGAGTTGTTCCAAATTTTTTCTTGAATGCATTAATAAAATGAGTAGCTGTACTGTAACCTACTTTTAGTGCTACTTCGTTTACATTATAGTTTCCTGAAGACAATAATCTCTTGGAAACCTGCATTTTATAATCAAGCAAAAAAACATAAACAGATTTTCCATAAACCTGTTTAAAGCCTACCTTTAATTTTTTTAGACTAATCTCTACCTCTTGGGCTAAATTTATTAAAGTAGGAGGTTCTGTCATTCTAGCAATTATTATCTCCTTTGCCTGGCGGATTTTTTTAATATTTTTATCATCAACTAAAAAAGGGCATTGCTCAATGTCCATTTCCTTATTTTTGTTAAAATATAAACTCATAAGTTCAAAAACTTTTGCTCTTAAATAAAGTTTATACATGCTATCATGAACAGATTGTTGAATCATTTGATTTAAAACAACTGACATCATTGGGCCTAATTTTTTTTCTGAATAAAACTTATTTCCAACATTATCTTGATTTAAAAAAGAAATTTGGTCTGCTTGATTTGAAAATAAACTGTGAAATTTTTTAATGGAAATTAAAATCGATATAACCACACTATTGGGCTCAAGTAATGCATTAATCGGCAATTCTTTGGTTGGGTTATACAACAAAATAGAGTTATCAGATTTAACTGGGAAAGCATAATTTCCGTCATTAAACTGAAATTTTGAAGATCCTTTTGTACAAAAATGAAATTGAATATGGCTTTTATCTATCTTATAATCAAAAACTGAATCATATTCATTTTCATTTGAAAGCTTTAAAACAATTATTCCATCGCTAACAATAAAGTCCTCTAAGGTACCTATTGCGATATTTTTATTTCTAACTTGCATTTTAATTCTTATTTGGAACCATTCTAAATAAAAGTATTTTTATTTTAAAAAACAATCAGTAAAACTATAAAATTATGCTATAATAACAAGATAAATTATAAAAAATTCTTTAATCGTTATTAATGGGACTTATAGAGTTATTTTTTCTATTTAATGGTTCTTATTTTTGAAGCTGTTAAAAATGTTTTTAATCATTTGAAAAATCCATCCCTTCACATTATTGGGATTAGCTATAAAAATGCATCTGCATTGTTAAGAGGAAAATATAGCTTAGATTTTCAAAACTCAAAAAAGCTTTTATTTGATGCCAAAAAGGGGGGGATAAAATCTATAATTGTAAATTCTACATGTAACAGAGTTGAAATATACGCTCAAACTAATAATCCTCAAACTATAATTAAACTTCTTTGTAAGCATTCGCTAGGGAATCAAGAAGATTTTAAATCCTTTGGATATATTCTTAAAGATGATGATGCAATTAATCATATTTTTAGGGTTGGCACTGGCCTTGAAAGTCAAATTTTAGGTGATTTTGAAATTATTGCTCAAATGAGAAAAAGTTTTAAAATATCTAAAGAGAAAGGTTTAATAAGCCCATATTTTGATAGGCTATTTAGTTCAGTAATGCAAGCCAGCAAGCGAATTAAAAACGAAACGAAACTATCATCTGGAGCAACATCTGTTTCTTTTGCTGCTGTTAGATATATTTTAGATAACGTATCAAATTTAAAATCCAAAAAAATACTTCTATTTGGAGTGGGAAAAATTGGAAGAAACACATGTGAAAATTTGGTAAAACATACATCAAATAAACAAATCACATTAATTAATAGGACTCAAGATAAAGCAAGAAAAATAGCAGGTAAATTCAAGCTTATAGTAAAAAACATTTCTAAAATTTCTGATGAAATTAGAAATACTGATATTTTAATTGTAGCTACAGCATCCACATCTCCAACCATTACAGAAAAAATAGTTTCAACATCTAAAAGACTTTTAATACTAGACCTTTCCGTTCCAAAAAATGTTGATGAAAAATTAAAATTAAGACCTGATATTAATCTTTTAGATTTAGATTATTTGTCTACTATTACAGATAAAAACCTAAAAAAAAGGAAGCAATATATTCCAAAAGCTAATGCTATTATTCATGAGACAAAACAAGATTTTAATAATTGGGTTGAAACTAGAAAATATGCTCCAACTGTAAATGCATTAAAAACGAAACTCAAGAAAATTCAAGACAATAAAATAAATGTTTTAAAAAAGAAGTCATCCATTCTTAGTGAAGAAAACGTGTTAGAAGTTGGAGATCATTTAATCCAAAAAATAACAAATCAAATTGCTAATCATTTAAAAGAGAGTAAAGAATTTGAAGAAGAATTAGAGTCGGTAAGAACTATATTTCAACTAGACTCCAATGAATAATGTTATTAGAATAGGCACAAGAGAAAGTAAATTGGCTCTATGGCAAGCAAACTGTGTTAAAAAAGAATTTGAAAAATTTAATGTTCCTGTTAAAATAATCAAAATAAAATCTGCAGGAGATATAAATCAAATTACACCACTATATGAATTTGGTGTTAGTGGAATATTTACCAAAAATTTAGATTCTGCATTACTAGATAATAAAATTGATGTCGCAGTGCACAGCCTAAAAGATGTGCCAATACTGCCAGCTAAGGGCATAACCATTAAATGTGTATTAAAAAGGGGAGATCCCATGGATGTTTTAGTTTTAAGAAAGGGTAGCGTTAATTATAGAAGAAAATTAACAATCGCAACTAGTAGTATTCGAAGAAAATGTCAATGGCTATATAGATACCCTAACCACAAAATAGAAGTATTGAGAGGAAATATGCATACAAGAATAAAAAAATTAAACTCTAGTAATTGGGATGGAGCAATTTTTGCTAAAGCAGGAATTGATAGATTAAAAATAAATACAAATAAAATTGAAGTATTAGATTGGATGGTGCCTTCAGCAGCTCAAGGAACAATTGCAATTGCATGTAAAAAAAAAGGGAATAGCTTAAATAAAATATTAGAAAAAATAAACTGTAAGAAAACCTTGCACTCAGTAAATCAAGAAAGAATGTTCTTAAAATCAATGGGAGGTGGGTGTTCTATGCCAATTTCTGCATATTCATATTATTTAAAGGATAGACTAGTGATTAAGACAAACATATGCTCAATAGATTATAAAAAATCATTAACTAAAGTATTTGAATATCATAAAGAAGATAAAAAAGCAGGAATAAAAATATATAAAGAAAATATAAAGGATGGGGCAAAAGAAATAATAAATTCAAATTATAAATAGATGAAACAAATAACCATTTTATCTACAGTTAAGCTAGAAGAAAAAAATAAAAAATTATTTGAAAAAAATAATATAAAATTGATTCAACATGAATTCATAAATACATCTAGCCTAGAATTTAAATTACCGAATCATAATGGAAATTGGATTTTTACAAGTAAAAATGCCGTTAAAGCAGTGTATTCGTCTAAAGAAAAAATAAAATGTGATAAAATGCCACATTATTGCGTAGGAGAAAATACAAAATCTCTTTTATTAAAAAATGGACAAAAAGTGATAAAAACAGCCATAAATTCATATAAATTGGCACTTTTTATACAAAAAAATGCAAAAAATGAACATTTTAATTTTTGCAGAGGATCAATAAAAAACATCAATTTTAGTAAATTTTTTGAAAAAAACGAAATATCCTTAAGTGAAATTCCGGTTTATAAAACATCACTTACTCCAAAAAATTTAAATATGAAATTTGATGGAATAATGTTTTTTAGTCCTAGCGCTGTTGAAAGCTTTAATCAAAAGAACAATATTGGAGATTCCTTTTGTTTTTGCATAGGCAAAACAACTTCGAGTTTTGCAAAAAATTTTACAAATAATATTCTTGAAAGTAAAACTCCATCAATTAATAATGTAATCAACCAAACTATTAATTATTTTAAGTAATGAACACCCTTAATAATAACTTATTTATCAAAGCTCTTAATGGAGAACCTGTTAGCAGGCCTCCTGTATGGATCATGAGACAAGCTGGAAGGTATTTGCCTGATTTTATGACCTTAAAAAATAAATATGATTTTTTCACTAGATGCAGAACTCCTGAATTAGCTTCTCAAATTACAATGATGCCAATCAACCAAATTGGTTTTGATGCTGCAATAATATTCAGTGATATACTTGTTGTCCCTCAAGCCATGGGCATTAAGGTTGAGATGAAAAACAATTTTGGTCCTTTTATAGAATCTCCTATTAAAGAGAAATCTGATATTGAAAAGCTTGACATATTAAATGTAGAAGAAAGACTAAGTTATGTTTACGAAGCTGTAAAGATGACCAAAAAAGCTTTAAACGGATCTGTCCCTTTGATTGGGTTTGCAGGATCTCCTTGGACAATATTGTGTTATATTGTTGAGGGTAGTGGCTCAAAAAATTTTAATAAAGCAAAAACATTTTGTTTTGAAAATCCTGAATTAGCTCATGCCTTACTAAAAAAAATTACTAAAGCAACAATTAGCTATCTTAATGAAAAGATCAAATATGGTGTTGATGTAATTCAATTATTTGATTCTTGGGGCGGCATACTTTCCCATTCTGATTATCAGGTATTCTCATTTCCATATATCAAAGAAATTATTGAAGCATTGGACCAATCTACTCCAAAAATCATATATCCTAAAGGATGCTGGCATGCTCTTACAAATTATTCAAAAATTGGAGTTTCAGCAATAGGAATTGATTGGACTTGTTCAGCTAGAAATGCACGATATCTAACAGGAAACCGCATTAGTCTTCAAGGAAATTTTGATCCTAGCAGATTATTTTCATCTAAAAAAGAAATAAAAACAAACACAATACAAATGTTAAATGAATTTGGTAAAGAAAAATATATAGCTAATCTAGGTCATGGGATTTTGCCAGAAACACCTGTTGAAAATGTCAAAACATTTGTAAATACAATAAAAGAATTCTATTAAATGAAAAACAAGTTTACAAAATATATTGATATTCTTCAACAACAAATTTCAAATCAAATTGAAAATATAGACGGAAAATCTAAATTTAAAATTGATAATTGGAATAGAAAGAATGGTGGCGGAGGATTAACTATGGCAATTGAAAATGGAAATGTTTTTGAAAAAGGAGGTGTTAATGTGTCAAAAGTTTTTGGTACACTCCCTGATTCCATGACTAAGCTTTTGGATACAAATAAATCAGATTTTTTTGCATGTGGCATAAGCTTAGTTTTACATCCAAAAAACCCGATGGTTCCAACATTTCATGCTAATTTGAGGTACTTTGAATTATACGAAAACAATCAACTGAAAGATAGTTGGTTTGGGGGCGGCTTAGACCTAACTCCTTACTATATTTTTGAAGATGACATTATTTTTTTTCATAATAATTGTAAAATAATTTGTGATAAATTCAATTCAAATTTTTATCATGATTTTAAAGAAAAATGTGATAGTTATTTTTGGAATGATCACAGAAATGAAGCTAGAGGCGTTGGAGGTCTATTTTTTGATTATTGTAGAGCAAACGATGAAGTTAAAATTGACAACTGGTTTTCTTTTGTTAGTGAATTAGGAAATAATTTAATGAATGTTTACTGTCCAATTGTAAAAAAAAGAAAAGATATGAGTTATAATAATGACAATATTAATTGGCAACAAATACGAAGAGGAAGATATGTTGAATTTAATCTTATCCATGATAAAGGAACTCTTTTTGGCCTAAAGACAAAAGGAAGAATTGAAAGCATTTTGATAAGCATGCCTCCCAAAGCTCAGTGGTCTTATGATTTATCTCCTAAAAAAGGATCTGAGGAAGAAAAATTACTAGAAATTTTAAAGAAGCCAGTAAATTGGATATAAATTAATTATTATGTACCCACTAAACAGAAACAGAAGATTAAGATCAAAGGAGTCTCTTAGGAATTTAATTAGAGAATCTTCTTTACATCCTCACGATTTTATTGCCCCTCTTTTTGTAACAGAAGGATCCAATATAAAAGAAGAGATCCCATCTATGCCAAATTATTATAGGCTTAGTCTAGACAACTTAAAAAAAGAAACAAAAACTCTTTGGTCAATTGGTGTTCAAGCCGTACTAATATTTGTAAAAGTTGATGCCCACCTTAAAGATAACATTGGAACAGAAGCGGTTAACAGAAACGGCTTAATGCAACGAGCAATAAAAGAAATTAAAAATTGTGTTCCTGAAATTACAATAATTAGTGATGTTGCTCTAGACCCATATTCAAGCTATGGTCATGATGGGATTGTAAAAAATAATAGAATTCTAAATGATAAAACTAATGAGGTCCTCTGTGAAATGGCTTTATCTCATGCAGAGGCTGGTGTTGACATAGTTGCACCAAGTGACATGATGGATGGCCGAGTTTTATCTATTCGAAAAACCTTAGAAAAAAATAATTTCTTTGATACTGCTATTATGAGCTATGGGGCAAAATATGCCTCCTCTTTCTATGGTCCATTTAGAGATGCTCTTGATTCTAAACCTGGTTTTGGAGATAAAAAAACATATCAAATGGATTTTGCAAATAAAAAAGAAGCTATTGTTGAGATAGGTGCAGACATTGATGAAGGGGCTGATATAATTATGATTAAACCAGCAATTGCGTACCTAGACATTGTGTGTGAAATAAAAAATGCTTTTAATATTCCATTAGCAGTTTACCAAGTAAGTGGGGAATATTCCATGGTAAAAGCCGCATCCAAAATGGGTTATGTTGACCACAATAAAATAATGATCGAGCAACTAACATCTATAAAAAGGGCTGGCGCAAGTATGATAGCATCTTATTTTACCAAAGAAGCAATTAAGCTAATTTCTTAATTTTTTATAAATTTAGTGTTCAATGAAAAAAAAAACACTTTATATAGTTGCTTTAATTCTTGTTTTTTTATGCTTTCAGTTTAACTCTGAATTATTTTATTTATCAGAGCTTGCAAAAACAATTTATAAAATCCAAAGAACTGAAGCGGATATTACAGATTACAAATATTTTGATAATATAGATATTCCCAAAAGTAAAACCCCTCAATCTTGGCCTATACACGAAAACTATAATCAAACTTTATTAACAACTAATTTGGAGTCTATTCATAAAGAATTTGGTACTGTTGCTTTTTTAATAATTAAAAATGACTCTATCTGGCATGAGAAATATTATGATGGCTATAACAAAAACTCTTATAGCAATTCTTTTTCTATGTCAAAAAGTATAGTGAATGCTATAATGGGTAGAGCTATTCAAGAGGGCTACTTTAATAGTTTAGATGATAAAGTTAGCTCATTTATTGATGGCTATAATAAGGGTTATGCCTCAAAGCTTACTATTGGAGATTTGTCTAGTATGTCTTCTGGGATGAAGTGGACTGAAAACTACACGAATATTTTTGGGGTTACTGCGCGGGCATATATTGGAAGCAACCTAAATGAACTTATTCTCTCCAGACCAATAATTAAAGAGCCTGGTAAGTCTTTCGAATACTTGAGCTCTGACACTCAGCTATTAGCAATGGCTATCGAAAAAGCAACTCAAAAAAAAATATCTGAGTTAGCTTATGATTGGTTTTGGAATCCAATGGGTGCTGAAAATAATGCTTTATGGCAAATTGACAATATTAAAACCAATAATGAAAAAGCTTATTGTTGTTTTAATTCAAATGCTAGAGATTTTGCCAGATTTGGCAAACTATATAAAGACAATGGATTCTGGAATGGGGAAAAATTATTGGACTCTACTTTTGTAAAAACATCTACATCAAAACGATTTGATTCAAGCCCAGAATATGGCTATGGTTTTTGGCTGGGGGAATTTAAGGAAAAGAAATTCTTTAGCATGAGAGGACACTTAGGTCAATATGTTATCGTTTTCCCAGGAGAAAATATAATTATTGTTCGTCTGGGCAAAAGTCATGATAAAAAAACTGAAAATGAAACCTTTAGTAAAGACTTTCTTGATTATATCAAAGAAACTTTTAAAATGCTAAACGCCTAATTTTGAAAGAGACTAACTTATTAGTAGTTAAAAATCTTAGTCTTTCTATTTCAGGAATCTCCATTTTAGAAAACATTTCTTTTAAATTAAAAAAAAATGAGATTTTAGGTTTTGTCGGAGAATCTGGAAGCGGGAAATCCCTCACCGCTTTTTCAATTGTTAATCTTTTCAATTCAAAAAAATTTAAAAAAAGTGGACATATTTTTTTTAATGGCGAAAGAATAGAATCATTAAAAGACAAAGGGTTTGAAAAAATAAGAGGATCTAAAATTTCTATAATTTTTCAAGAACCTATGAGTTCTTTAAATCCTAGTATGAAATGTGGAAAGCAAGTATTAGAAATCATTCTAAAGCACAAAATTATGAATAAAATAAAAGCAAAAACCCGTGTTTTAGATTTACTTAAAATGGTAAAATTAGCTGCCCCAGAAACTGTTTTTAATAAATACCCCCATGAACTTAGCGGAGGTCAACAACAAAGGATAATGATAGCAATAGCAATTGCTTGTAACCCCCAAATACTAATAGCAGATGAGCCAACTACATCACTTGATGGAATAGTGAAAAAAGAAATTATTACTCTTCTTAAAGAAATTCAAAAAAAAACAAAAATGGGAATAATATTTGTCTCTCACGATCTGAATTTAGTTTCTAAAATTGCAAATAATATCATTGTGCTAAAAAGAGGTTCTATTATTGAAAGCGGACATAGTAAAAATATTTTTAATTCACCTAAAAACATATATACTAAAATCCTTTTAAATGCACGACCTCCAAAAAAAGTAAGACCAAAAAAATTGCCTTCTTCTGATAACATTCTAAAAAAACAGTCTTTGATATCAAAAAGAGAAAGAGTAAAAAGACATAAGAAAATATATAATTCAGACCCTATCTTAAAAGTTAAAAATTTACATTTTGCATATGAAAAAAAACTGATTTTAAACAATATTAATTTTAATTTATATAGGGGCGAAACACTTGGCTTAATTGGAGAATCTGGATCTGGCAAATCAACTATTGCAAAATCAATTCTTAATCTAAATAATTTTGAAAAAGGAGAAATTTTATTTAATAATACCAATATCAAGAAATATAATCAACAAGAATTTAGAAAAAATATTCAGCTCGTATTTCAGGATCCTTTTTCTTCATTAAATTCTCAAACCAGTATTGGATTTTCAATAATGGAGCCTATGCTAGCGCACAATCTTTATAAAGACAAAGACGAAAGGATTTCTAAAGTTCATGAGCTCTTAGACAATGTAGGCTTAAATAAAGATGATTTTTTTAAATACCCTTATCAATTTTCAGGCGGACAAAGGCAAAGAATAGTTATTGCAAGAGCCTTGGCATTAAGCCCTAAAATCATTATTTGTGATGAATGTGTTTCTGCATTAGATGTGTCTGTTCAAGCACAAGTGTTAAACTTACTTAACTCTCTTAAAGATAAGTTTTCTTTTACTTTTTTATTTATTTCTCATGATCTTTCGGTAATTAGATACATGTCTGATAGAGTCATTATTCTTAATAAAGGAATAATTGAAGAAAATGGAGAAACTGATAAAGTGTTCCAGTCTCCAACAATGCCTTATACTAAACAATTATTAAAAGCTAGCGACTTTTAATTATACCTACTATAAACTAAGTATATTTGAAATGCTATATCAAACTATGGACATTAAATTATTCTTTTCTGGTTTTTTTAAATTATACTTTTACTGGGAGTACATAGTGATTATTAGCACTCTAGGCGCTATTTTAAACTCCCTTTTAGGTGTTTTTTCAAAAAAATCATTTAAAGCCTTTGATCTTAGGATAACATTATTCTCTTTAATATTTAATTACATTTTTTTAATTATAGGTCTATTTGTTTTTATATCTAATTTTTTATTATTGTTTTGGGATTCTAATAATAAATTTATCGTTGAACAGAACCATTTTCTTTTTTATATTTCAACTCATTTATTGAATCTAATAACTATTCTAATTCTAACAATTGGGTGGTCATTACATAAAAAATCAAAAGTTAGTTTAAAAAAATTTTTAAGGGTTTTAGGTTTTTATTCAATAGGAATGATAATTATACTTTGGAAGTTTATATGGATAAATTAAAAAGACACCCTCTTTAAAGAGGGTGTCTAATAAAACCTAAACTATTTATGAAACGTATTCATTATAAAATTAAATTATTGTTCTATTTTTAAATCCCAAAATTTTGTTAATCTTTTATGAAAAATTCTTATGGAATATTAGGGGGAGGTAGCTGGGGAACAGCTCTCGTTAAAATCTTGTCTGAAAACATTGAGTCTATAAATTGGTATGTAAGAAACCCTAAAAATATTGAACATATTCAAAATTATCATAGAAACCCTAATTATTTAAGGTCTGTAGTTCTTAATACCAAAAAAATTAAAGTTAGCTCTTCAATTGAACAAGTTTTAAAAAATTCAACAATAATAATCCTAGCTATTCCCTCACCTTTTTTAGATTCAGAATTACAAAAAATTAAAACATTAGTAAAGAAAAAAATTATTTTTACTGCTCTTAAAGGTGTAATACCAGAATCACACTTAATAGTTAGTGAGCATCTTAATAAATATTATAATATCCCATTATCAAAAATTGGAATTATTACAGGTCCATGTCATGCTGAAGAAGTTGCTCTTGAAAAACTTTCTTACCTAACTGTCGCTTGTAAAAATCGCCCAATGGGAGAATTAATGAGGAAATCTCTAGAGACGTCTTTTATTAAAGCAAAATTGTCTAAAGATAGTACAGGCGTTGAATATGCAGCCATGTTAAAAAATATTTATGCTTTGGTTGCTGGAATTTCACATGGTTTGGGCTATGGAGATAACTTTCAAAGCGTTTTGATAAGTAATTCTGTCAAGGAAATGAAAGATTTTATAACAACTATATATAAAATAAAAAGAGATATAAATGATTCCGAATATTTAGGAGATTTACTTGTAACGTCATATTCTACATTTAGTAGAAATAGAACTTTAGGCAATATGATAGGGAAAGGATATTCATTAAAATCTGCAATTTCAGAAATGTCTATGATTTCTGAGGGTTATTATGCTACAAAAAATGCTTATGAAATTGGGCTTGAAAACAAAATAGAATTTAACATAATTAATACAGCTTATAATATTTTATACAATAAAATGAATGCCAGAAAATGTATTAGATTGCTTGCTGAGAAATTAAATTGAATGCTTAAACTGATTCAAGAATCTAGTGTCATTTTCATAAAGAATTCTAATGTCATCTATTTGATATAATAACATTGTAATTCTTTCTATTCCCATTCCAAATGCAAATCCTGAAAATTCATTAGAGTCAATTTTACAGTTTTCTAAAACATTTGGATCTACCATTCCACAGCCCATAATTTCTAGCCATCCTGTTCCTTTAGTAATTCTATAATCCGTTTCTGAATTTAATCCCCAGTATATATCTAGTTCAGCACTAGGTTCAGTAAAGGGGAAATACGAAGGCCTTAATCTTATTTTAGATTTTCCAAAAAGTTCATTAGTAAAAAAAACAAGAGTTTGTTTCAAGTCAGAAAAGGAAACATTTTTATCAATATATAGGCCTTCTATTTGATGAAAAAAACAATTAGACCTAGCTGAAATATCTTCATTCCTATAAACTCTTCCTGGTGAAATTGTTCTAATCGGAGGATCATTCTTTTCCATATGACGAATTTGAACAGATGAAGTATGTGTCCTTAATAAAAGGTCGGGGTCTTTATTTATAAAAAAAGTGTCCTGCATGTCTCTAGCTGGATGATGTTCAGGCAAATTTAATGCAGTAAAATTATGCCAATCGTCTTCTATCTCTGGACCTTCAGAAATATTAAATCCAATTTTATAAAAAATATCTATTATTTTGTCTCTAATTATTGATATAGGATGTCTAGATCCTAATTCAAATGTTGAAACTGGTCTTGTTAAGTCTTCAAATTTTGAATTACTTTTTCCGCTTGAAATTCCCTTGATTTTAGATTCCTCTAATTTTGCTATAGTAATTTTTTTTAATTCATTTATTGCTAGCCCATAAGATTTTTTGTCTGACTCCTTAACTTTTTTAAACTCAGAAAAGAAATAACTTATATGCCCTTTCTTACCTAAAAACTTTAGTCTAAACTTTTCAATTTCCTTAGGGTCTTTGGATTTAAAAGAAGAAGCCTCTTTAATTCTTTTTTCAATTTCAGATATCATCAATAAAAATTATTACACAAAAATAAGGTTTTAACTATTGTATTAATTGTTTTTTTATAAAATAATTTATGATAGCTTCCTTCATTAAAATAGTCTGTTCACCTGATTTTAAATTTGGGAGCTTCATTAAATTTTTATAATGTGGCCATCCCGACTTATCTATATACTCAAATTGGTAATAACCAAATGGTTCTAAAAGCCTACATATAGCAATGTGCATAAGATCAATTTTTTGATCTTTTCTAAACCTGAGTTCTGTCTTTCCTAATTCTTGAATTCCTATTAAATATATTATCCCCTCCATTTCTAAGTCTTGACCATTATTGAATTTTTTACTTAAAAAGCTGACTAACTCGTCCCATCTTCTTTTTGTTGTTCTTTGACCAAGCATTATAAAAACTGTATTACTAAGAAAACAATATACTTATATTTGTAAAAAAAAGTTGAATTACTTAGATATTTTTATTGTTTGTCTTTTAGTTTTTGGATTTACCCGTGGATATTTAAAAGGTTTAGTAATGGAGCTTTCTTCAATAATTGCTCTATTATTAGGCGTTTATGGGTCTATTAAATTTTCTGATTTTACTCTTACTTTTATTTCTAATAGATCTCCTGAAATAATTGAAGGTGTAGATGAAAATTATTTAAAAATAGCTTCATTTGCTTTTACTTTTTTGCTAATAATTGTACTTATTTCACTTGTTGGAAAAGCTCTAACAAAAATTCTTAAAATGGTGTTTCTAGGATTTATAAATAAGATTTTAGGAGGTCTCTTTGGAGTAATTAAATTTGTCTTAATACTTTCTGTTTGCTGTGTGTTTTTTGAAAATATAAACTCTACACTTTTTTTAGTTGATGATTCATTTGCTGAATCTTCTTTTTTATATAATCAGATTATTGACCTAGGGAATTGGTTATTAAGCATTCTTAATTCTAATAAAGAATCAATAAATTTTTTTAATTGATTGGAGCTCTATCCATCCTTTATTCCCGTCAGCAATTTCTACTAAAGCCCAATCATTCAATTCCTCTTTTATAACAACTTTTGTCCCTTCATGTAAATTAAACAGAATCTCACTTCTATAATTTGGCTCTGTTCTAAAATCAATTTTATTATCAAAGATTATTGCTTCAATATCATATTTTTGTTTTTCAAATTTATTTAGACCAACAAAAATAGAACTGAAAAAAAGAAAAAATAATATAGAAAAAGCTATAAAATAATTCTTTTTTAAAGCGCTTTTAGTGCTAAAAAAATACAATATAAATGTTATTAAAAAAAGATATAAAAATGTAATTCCTAAAGTTAACCACTGGTTTACATTTAAAGTTTCTGAAATAGAATTTAGGAATTCTGAAACTTGATTTTGAGGCAAATTTTCTATATTATCTATCAACATGTTTTTAGAAAAGGCTAAGTTATTTAATACATCTTTATTTTTTGGATTTAATTTTAATGCTTTTTCATAATAAAATATACTGTTTGGTATATCATTAACTTTATAATAAGCATTGCCTAAATTGAAATATAAATTTTCTGAATGTTTCCCTTTTTCAATTATTTCCTTAAACTTAATAATTGCTTCATTATAATTGCCATTATTGTATAATTCTATTCCTAAATTGAAATATTCTTCATTTTCAGACTGTGAGAAAAGGAATCCCGAAGAAATTAAATAAATTAATAAAAGAATTTTTTTCATTATTATATTTGTTTATCGATTTCTGCTATTACCTTTACAGCATTCTCATAATCATTATTTATACCAACATTTGATGTTGGAGTGTATCTAGCAAATTCACAGTTTTCAATTAATATTATAAACAAATCAACAGATTCGTTTTGAATATTTTTATTTAACAATAACCTTTTAATTTTTTCTTTACTATAATCAGAAGTTTCAATTGAAAGTTTTGATTTTAAGAAATTATGCAATGCTTTTTCTAAAGCAACATAAAATACATCTTTCTTCTGTAAACTTTTTTTAGCTTCTGATAAATATTTTTTGGCCAATTTATTAGCTCTTCTAGATTTATAGCCTTCTATATCCAAATCTGAACTCTTCTTAGGCTTAAAAAAAACAATAACTACTAATATCATTATAAAAGGAAGAATGATTACTAAATAAAATAGATTGGAGTAGATAAAATTATAAGGTTCTAATGAGATTAGATTTGATTTAGTTTTAATAAACTTAAATTGGCTTTTCAATAAAGAAATATTATTTATAGCATTATTTGATAAAACTTGTTTTGAATTATCTGAAGAATAAGATGCAGGCCCTTCTAAAACATCTATCATAATTTCATTTGAAAAGACAGATTTATATTCTCTAGTCTTTGGATCAAAAAATACAAATTCGACGGGAGAAATAGGATACTTTCCCTTAAATTGTGGAACCAAGGTATAAGTGTCTAAAATATTCCCATACATTCCCGTAATATTTGTCTTAACATTCTCCTTATATTCTGGATCATATTTTTCAACGGAACTAGGCGTAACCAAACTAGGAATTGAAAATAATTTTAAATTTCCTGAGCCACTGACTTTTAAAGTTGCTTGTAAAGATTCTGAAGCGTTTAATTCTTTTTTAGTAGTACTAAGTTCAATATTAAAATCCCCAACAGCTCCATTAAAATTTTCAGGGGCATTTCCTGGCAAATTCAAAACATTAATTTCTCTTTTACCTGCAGTAACAGTCTTAGGTACTTGAGTATATATTCTGTTTCCAAAAAAATCTCTTTTATTTGTTGGGACATCAACAGAGACATCTAAAGTAAGCGGAAGGATGCTCAATGCACCAGATTTTTGTGGATATAAAACCATTTTTTTCCAGATAACATAATTATAATTGTCTCCTTTAAAGGTTCCTCTTTGAATCTGAAGTCTAGGAATTTTAATATTATGGGACCAAAAATCATTATACTCTGGGCTATCAATTTCTCCTACATTCGTAACATTAATTTGCGGGCTAAAATATAGTTTATATACTACTGAAAATCCTTGATTTAAATATGGTTTATTATTAGAAATTTCTGCTACTAGGTGTAAATTTTCATTTACTACATAAGATGCGTCATTTGGATCTTTTTTTATACTTACTGATTCTGAAACTTTAACTTTGACCGGAATTGTTTTATAAATGTCATTATCAATCTCAATTGTTGCTTGACCAATTGATAAACTGCCTGTCTTTAATGGAGATAAGTAATATGAATAAATTTTAGAAAATGTTCTTTTACCATTTACCCACATATTACTAACAGACTGATTGGGGCCTCCAATAACTCTAAATCCTTCAAAGCTGGGGGCAATAAAATTGTCTCCATCCTGGTTCATTTTAAAATCTACTCTTAAGTTTTCATTAATCCCTAAAGTTTTTTTGCTTACCTCTGCTATAAAACTAATCTCTTTATCTTGCGCAAAAATATTTACGCAAGCAAATAACAATATAAAAACAACCTTAATTCTCATTATTTTACCAATCCTTTTTGTTTTTTACTGGAACGCCTTTCACTTTATTTTTATTAACCTTTTCTTGAACCTTTTTCTCTTCATTATTCATCGCTTTTAAAAGGTTCTTTAATTGTTCTGGAGAAATTTTATTTGGCTGGGGTTTCTCTTGTTTTTTATTATCCTTCTTATTATCCTTCTTGTCATCCTTCTTATCCTTTTTGTCATCCTTCTTATCCTTTTTGTCATCCTTCTTATCCTTTTTGTCATCCTTCTTATCCTTTTTGTCATCCTTCTTATCCTTTTTGTC
>MPLT02005225.1_pt1 | contig 51327 bp, 46 predicted proteins | sample 1617391 | NCBI WGS metagenome assembly MPLT02 (sample SAMN05944800, study PRJNA350692) | marine metagenome | biome: marine; feature: ODZ; material: water; isolation source: 70 m water sample filtered on 0.2 um supor filter | place: Pacific Ocean | collected 2012-04-08 | depth 70m m
CACAACGGCAGCGGCAATAACACCCGGTTCAAGTCCCATAGATTCTGTAGCCTCTGCGGAAATCAGAGATACGAAGCGGTGGCCACCAGCTTGGATCTCAATTTGAGCCATAACTCCATCTTTGGTGACTTTTGTGACTAACCCGACGAAACGGTTTCGTGCTGAAAGATGTGTGTTCTCATCGGGAGTCACTTGATATGACTCGCGCAGGAAATGCGCTAAATCAATACCCTTTATCGTTCGGTGACCACCGTCGGTTCTTGTGGCAGGAATTTTTCCTTCATCAATCCATGAGCGCACAGTTTCAACGCTTAATGCAAGAAGTGAAGCGACTTGGCCAATTCGCAAGTTTGTCATTTTAGCCTACTTAAATCTATAAAATTCATAGAAATATTATATCAAAATCTACTCCAAGTAAGAAATTGACTATAAACACAGAACATTCATAAATTTTTCTCTCACCATCACCTAGCTCACCTCATTCACTCTCTACCCTTTTTGCATGATCAGACAATTATTCGCATACCAGTCAGGAAATAATGAATTAATCGATGCATGTGGGAATGATCCCGGGCAGATTTGTGAATGGGTCTTCGACGCATCAGGGAATAAAACTCTTTCATCAATTATTGGGTGGGCCGTTGATAAACCCTTGACAATAATCGTTGTTTTGCTAGCAGGTTTTATCGCTTCTCGTGTGATGCGAAAAACTATTACCCACTTCGGGGAACGTTTAACAGATGAACGGCAAAGTAGAGCATTAGCACAACTTCAGAAAATTAAAGGGAAAGTCAAAGCTGGGAAAGTGCTTCGAGATGAACAGGCTGAATTAAGGACAAAGGCAAGGACAGAAACATTGACCTCAGTCTTATCGAGCATTGCGAACCTTGCAATCTGGACGGTTGTCGTCCTTATGGCACTCGGGGAGATAGGCGTTAATCTAGGGCCACTTATTGCAGGGGCCGGAATAGTAGGTGTGGCTGTCGGTTTCGGAGCGCAGTCAATCGTAAAAGATTTTCTCTCAGGCATGTTTATGCTTGTTGAAGATCAGTATGGGGTCGGAGATTCAGTAGATGTTGGGATCGCTTCGGGAACTGTTGAACGCATGACGTTGCGCACAACAATCCTTAGAGATACGAATGGAAGTGTTTGGTACGTCCCCAATGGGGAAATAGCACGAGTAGGGAACCGATCCCAAGTGTGGTCACGCGCTGTTCTAGATGTTGACGTAGCGTATGACACTGACCTACGACATGCACAAGATGTTATGAAACGTGTAGCTGTTGAACTCTGGGAAGATGAATCATTTACAGATGGTGACATAATAGAAGAGCCACAGGTTGTAGGAGTTCAGAACCTCGGAATTGACGGGATCACTCTTCGGTTAGTTGCAAAGACAGACCCATCTGAGCAATGGGCAGTAGCTCGAGAGTTACGTATCCGCATCAAGGAAACATTTGACGCTGAAGGAATACAGATGCCATTTCCACAAAGGACAGTCTGGATAAATCAAGAGAAATAGAACCGAATTTGTTGGTACCTAATCTAAGTTTTTCAACGAGTTCTCTGCTGCTAGCAAATCGGCTTCAGCCACTTGAAGCATCTTTCTAGTTTCTGCAATAACGTCAGGCTTAGCATTTTGTAAATACCCTGGGTTCTTTAGTCGAGTCTCAAATCCTGATACTTGTTTTCTCTTATCTTCAACCAACTTGGTTAACCGATTTTTTTGAGCCTCAAGATCAACTTCATTTACAAGTCCAGAAATTTGGATCTCTTCGCCTTCAAACGTTAGAAGAGTTGATTTCAGATCAGCAGCTTCATCAAGAATGGTAACCTCTTCAATTCCAGCAAGAACCTCTACGAATCCATTCGAAGAATCTAAAAGATCGTGGATAGTTCGTGAAACATGAAGTTGAATCATTTGTTTGGGTTTAACTTTCTGTTCAGCGCGGGCTGACCGCAGAAGACCAACTAGATTATTGGCTCTTTCGAAAGTTTCTAATATTTCGCTGGAGTTTAAATCGTCAGCAGTTACCTTTGGCCACTGAGCCATAGCTAGAATCTCTGAGTCAGGTAGTGTAATTTCATCTAGGTCTGACTGTTTCGCTTCACGTACATGAGGCCAGAGAGTTTCTGTGACAAATGGGCAAACAGGGTGCATGATTCTAAGCACAGCATCAAGAATGTTTGCAAGGATCGCTTGTTGTTGAGGGTCATTATCAATCGTAGGTTTTATAACCTCTAAATAACGATCACAAACATCATGCCAAACGAAATCGTAAAGAGTGTCCGCGAAATTATTAAACTGATAAGAAGCTAAGGCGCTCTCTAATGTCGTAATTGTCTTAGCTAAACGAGCGACGATCCACTTATCGACAAATGGGCGAGACTCTAGGGAAATGATCACACCAGATGAAACATCAATCCTTCCTAAAGCGAAGCGCGTCGCATTCCAAAGTTTGTTTGCAAAATTTCTCCCTAGATCAAACTTTGATGAGGTATTTCTTGCCAATGGAGTAAGAGCATCGGGTTCGGCGGAACCTGAAGTTGTACCGTAAGCGCTTATCATTTTCTTCGAAGAGTCTTCAGGGGAAGTTTGGACAGGTGCAGCAACTATGTGTCCTGCCGGAGTAACTACAAACTCTGGAGTAAACGCTGTTCCCGTATGAGGGCAAACCATTTCAACCGGCATTCTGACATCTTGTGTATCTGTAGTCATTTGAACCAAGGTAAAGCGCATCGCATCTGCGCCATGGCTAAATATAATGTCGCGAGGATCTACACCATTCCCAAGGCTTTTTGACATTTTCTGACCATGCCCATCCTGAACCATTGCATGAATAAAAACATCCTTAAAAGGTAATTGCCCATTAAGAAAATATCGATTAAACATAACCATTCGGCTAACCCATAAGGTTATAATTTCGCGCGCTGTTGATAAGACGGAGGTGGGGTTATAGAAATCAAGCATTCCTTCAGTTTCAGGAAAATCTTCAGGCCATGGCCAGCCCATAGTTGAAAGTGGCCAGAGTGCTGATGAAAACCAGGTATCAAGGACATCAGGGTCACGGGTAAATCCTGCGTCTTCAATCTGAGAAATTAGATCAATTTCAGAAATTGGTATTTCTAAATCGATTCGCTTTAACGTATTCTCCGGAGGGACACAGATAGCTTCTTCAACCATGTCGTCACCAACTTTTCGAACCATGTGAGCAGCGCCTTTCAGGGTCCATTCGCTTTCAATAGTGATACCGACATCCAAACCATCAGTATTTAAAGGAACGGGGCTTTTCTCCACCGGAACCAAACGTACCCAGACTGGAATCTGGTGTCCCCACCATAATTGACGCGATATACACCAGTCTCGGATCCCTTCATGCCACGAATGGTATGTTCTGGCATACCTCGGCGGAGCAAATGAAAGATCTCCATCACCTTTTAAATTTGATCTTTTTATGACGTCATCTGGGAGAGGAGGAACTTGTGACTCGTTTTGAGCCCGTAAAGCCGACCCACGTAAACGATCATCAGTAACAGCAACGTACCATTGGGAACTTAACCAAGGTTCAATGGGGACATGGCTGCGATAAGAATGGCCAACCGAATGAGTGTAAGGTCTAACTTCCTCAAGGAGGTTATTGCTATTAAACCATTCAACTATCGCCTCTCGGGCCGCTTCTCTGGTTAAGCCAATGAATTTAGAAGACTCTTCAGAGACATCCTCCCAACCATATTGATTTGAAATTTTTGCATCTGGACCCATGATGTTAATAACAGGTAGATCATGGCGTAGGCCAATATCCCAGTCATTAGGATCATGCGCCGGTGTGACTTTTAAGAATCCGGACGCATACCGTGCTTTGGAGTCTTCACTTTCTGGGTCAGCCATGATGACATAATCATCAGCAATGATTGGAATTAACCGGTTAACAATTGGTAATTGGACCATTTTCCCTACTAAAGCCTTAGCAATGGAGTCATTGGGGTTGACAGCTACGGCCGTATCCCCAAGCATGGTTTCCGGACGAGTGGTTGCGACTGTTACGTACCCTGATCCATCATCAAGGGGATATTTCAGGTACCACATGAAGCCTTCAACTTCTTCCATTTCTACTTCGTCATCAGCTAGAGCAGTCATAGAAATAGGATCCCAGTTGACTAGACGTTTACCGCGATAAATTAGTCCATCCTGAAATAAGGTATAGAAGGCATGCCGAACGGCGGTTGCACATATTTCATCCATCGTAAATCGAGTACGATCAAAATCGCATGAAGCTCCCATAGCTATGAGTTGGTCAATAATGATCCCTTCATATTCGTCTTTCCACTCTTGAGTCCTTTGAATAAAGGCATCTCTGCCGATCTCCAGTCGTGACGTTCCATCGTTAAGCAATCGCTTCTCCACCACTGTCTGGGTCGCTATTCCAGCATGGTCAGTACCTGGCATCCACATGGTAGTAAACCCGGCCATACGGTGGTATCGAATAAGAACATCTTGGATTGTGTTATTTAACGCGTGGCCTAAATGCAATGCTGCAGTCACATTTGGTGGAGGGATAACAATTGAATAGGGTTTCTTGCTATTTGAATCAGGTTTTGAATGGAATGCACCTACCTGTGACCATAATGCGCTGATGGCCTCTTCTACTTCAGATGGGACATACGATTTTGCCAATTTTTTAGATAGGTGGTTTTCAGACATTATTTAGAAATGGTAATGCCGTTTACTGCTTGAATGATGCAAGAAGGCAAGAAACAATCAGATGTAATATGGCGGACTACTTTCAATCTCATCTTCAAGAGGTTAATTTGGATGATGAACTTATTGGTAAAGAGGTAATTTGTAAATGGCTGAATTCTCACTTGAGTTGAATGATGATCAGATTGGGATCCAAAATTGGGTACATGGGTTTGCTGAAGAAGTTGTTAGACCGGCTGCTGAAGAATGGGATGAGAAAGAAGAATTTCCTTACCCTGTAGTTAAGCAGGCTGCTGAAATAGGCCTTTATGGATGGGAATTTATGGCTGAAGCCATGACAAACGACCCAACGGGTTTAACAATGCCGGTTGCGATTGAAGAACTATTTTGGGGTGATGCAGGAATTGGGATGGCAATTATGGGTTCTGGACTTGCAGCAGCAGGGATTTTTGCTTCTGGAACTAGCGAACAAGTAATGGAATGGGTCCCTCAGTGTTATGGAGATGCACAAAACCTTCAGCTTGGGGCATTCTGTGCATCAGAGCCAGATGCTGGCTCAGATGTGGGTGGCTATCGGCTTTCAGCTAAATATGACGAAGCAAAAGATGAATGGACTTTAAATGGAACTAAAGCTTGGATTACGAATGGTGGAATTGCCGATATTCACGTAGTGGTTGCAGTAATTGATCCAACTCTTGGTTCTAAAGGCCATGCGAGTTTCGTGGTTCCGCCTAATACTCCAGGGCTTAGTCAGGGGCAGAAATACAAAAAACATGGGATACGGGCAAGCCATACAGCTGAAGTTGTCTTAGATGATGTAAAAGTCCCTGGCAGTTGCTTGCTTGGAGGTAAAGAAAAACTTGATGAACGTTTAGCTAGGGTGCGAGCAGGTAAAAAGGGCAACGCTCAAGCTGCTATGCAAACGTTTGAAGCTACGAGACCTGCAGTCGCTGCCCAGGCTATTGGGGTCGCAAGAGCCGCTTATGAATATTCACTGGAATATGCAAAGGAACGCCATGCCTTCGGAAGGCCTATCATTAAGAACCAAAGCATAGCTTTCATGCTCGCTGACATAGCAACAGAAATTGATGCAACAAGGATGTTAGCTTGGAGAGCTGCTTGGCTTGGGAAGCAAGGAAAATTTAAGAACGCCGAAGGTTCAATGGCGAAGCTGAAAGCTGGTCGGGTAGCCGTATGGGCTACTGAGAGAGCTATCCAAATTCTTGGAGGCTATGGGTACACAAGGGAATATCCTGTCGAACGGTGGCACAGAGATGCGAAGATTCACGATATTTTCGAAGGAACTGAGCAGATACAACAGCTTGTTATCAGTCGTGCTATCTCTGGGTTACGAATTGAGTAATAGAATCCCATCTGTATCGCTCGCTGCCGTTCCAGGGCGGCGAGCAGCCACTTTAGATTTAGCAGCTGAAATTGAAGAGAGGGGTTTCTCGGGGATTTACTGTCCGAGCTTTGGAGACGCAATGGGTTTATGTCAGGGTATTGCTGAAAGAACGAGCCAAATTTCCTTCGGAACCTCAATAGCAAATATCTATACTCGGCACCCCCATGATTATGCATCTTCTGCTTCCTTTATCCATGAGATATCTAATGGGAGGTTTCTCTTTGGTGTCGGTGTAAGCCATGGTCCAATGAATGATCGCCTATCGCTTACAACGGGTAAACCTCTATCGGATATGCAAAACTTTGTTCAAATTTTCAAAGAAGCTAAGAGAGTGGGTGAATTGCCTCCCATCATTATCGCTGCGATGAGAGACCGTATGATGAACTTAGGGGCTGAAATAAGTGATGGAGTTGTTCTTGCTAATGGCGCTAGAAGCGCATTAGCTGATTCGTTGGAAAGGATGAGACAAAATTCGAATATTCCGGACAGTTTTTTTATTGGAGGTATGATCCCGACTTGTATCTCTGAGGACCGAGAAGCAGCGGCTGCAGTAAATCGGAAAACGCTCATGATGTATGTAAACCTACCTAATTATCGAAATTACTGGAAAGCTTCCGGATACCAGAAGGAGATGGAAAGTATTGAAGAGGCAATATCTCAAAAAAATTACGAAGCCGTACCAAATTTGATGACCGATGACTGGCTTAGTGACGTGACACTTTATGGGTCGGCTACTGAAGTAAAAGAAGGACTAGAAAAGTGGTATGACGCTGGTTTGGAGAATCCCATTCTGGTCCCCTCATCAACCAGTGGAGGTCAATTCCAAGCATTTCAGGAATTGTTTGCTCTCTTTACTTAGTCAGAGAGCCACCAGCCCACCAGCGTTCAAATCTTGGTTTAATCGCCATTGATACTAATTCAACAATAGTTCCACTAGGGGGCGCAACATATGTGTATCCACCGTAACCCTTGTCTGGTGAAACTCCAGCAGCTAGCAGCGTCCATCCTTGTCTTATAAAACGTTCTGTCTCTTGAGCAACATCACCCACCCAAACTCCAACATGGTGAACTCCCGAATCCTTTCTACCATCCCAGATAGAGTCCTTAGGGCCCTCCAACAGCTCAAGATGTTGGGGTCCTTCACATGAATATACAAATTTGAGAGGCAAACTCATCTGGCCCATTTCAGGTGTCCAAATTGACTGTCCAGAGGTCTCAACAGGTTCAGCCCATGTCACTCCTAAAGAAGTTCCCATCTCTTCCATTGCTTCTGATAGATCAGGAACTCTTATCCCTATGTGATATATCTCTTGAAAATCAAACATCTTTGTCCTCAAGATATGGTTCCATAAGTTGATCCATTCTTAAATCTTCTTGGATCCGATCAACGCCTATCATCCGGTCTATCTCTTCATGCAGATGCCATATCCTTCGCTCTTGATAATTAATGGGAACCCCTGTAAATGCTTTGGACTGAAGAGATTCCTGCATGGGTGCCATGTTGTATTTATCTTCGTCCATTATTTGATTAAATTGCTTTGATCTGATTTTCCAGTGCAATGGGAGTTCATCACCTTCCCAGTCTTGTGGCGCGTAATAGAACCATTCAAGAAGAGTAGTTCTAATATCAATTGGCCAGAATAGAAGGATTGGGAACCCAAATGCCCCCAATGGGATAATAGTGTTAGGGAAATAGCTTACAGCTGTGCTTGTGCAGTCAAGCATGTCAAGGAAATCCTGATTGGTTGATTGGACAGTTTTGAAATCTCCGTTATCAAGAGGTTTCCAGTCATCCCATGACTCCATATTGGATTTTTGGACATGTTGATCAGAGTAACCAGTGATCATTCGGCTGTGTCCACCACGGTAGAGCCCCATGGCGGCTCTTTTGCTATCAAGGGTGGCCCAACCTTCCTTGTTTGAGTGGATGTGTTTGAAATGGTAAACCTCAAGGAAAGCTTCAGCGGTTACTTTCCAGTTACAAGGTACGACCATGCTTTCTCGATAGACCTCTTTTAACGATTCACAGTCCAACGGGTCTAGCATTTCACGAGCCTTTCCTAGAGACTCGTTTAATGGTTCTGCTTTCGGGTTTTTATTAACAAAGATAAATCCAGCGAAAGTTTCACAACTTACTTGAGGTAAGCAACGTTCAGTCCGGTCAAGATCTACAAAATCATGCTCATCAGGGACTGCCACGAGAGCCCCATTGGTTATGTCGTAGCTCCAAGAGTGATACTGGCAACGTAGTCGCTTAGATGAGCCTTTTTCGTCCCTGACCACAGGTGCCCCTCTATGCTGGCACGTATTGTAGAAACAACGGACTTCGCCATCGTTACCTCGGATTATGATCATAGGTTCTCCGAGTTTCTTAAATGTGATGAAATCGCCGGGTTCCATGACGTCATCTTCACGGCCAGCTATAACCCATGAATTCGCAAAGACGAATTCTTGCTCAAGGTTATAGAATTCTTCAGAAACATATCGACCTCTAGGAATATCATGAAATTTCGGAAAACCTTCAGGTGGAGCAGTGCGAGAAATCTCATAATGAATTTTCTCTTTTATTTCCTGAATCGTAGATACCTTCATATTTGTTACTTTCGCTATGCGGTTGCTCCACCATCTACAACTAAAAGATGGCCGGTTATAAATTCCGCCAAGTCTGAAACTAAAAACAGTGCTGCCCTAGCAATGTAATCCGGCTTCCCACTTGAACGCAAAGGGTTGGCAGAGATTGCAGCATTGATATCAAGTCCTCCTGCCTTCAGTGGTTCCAATTGTTCCTGAACTCCCGGAGTGTCAATAATCCCAGGCGCAATAGCGTTGACTCGAATTCCTTTAGGTCCAAGTTCTTGAGCGAATGATTGAGTTAAACCAATGATTGCGGCTTTAGATGTGCTGTATGCGCTAATGTTTGCTCCGCCTCGAAGAGCAGCAATCGATGAGATATTTACAATGGATCCGCCATGATTCATTTTCTTAGAAGCTTCACGGGATGAGCTAAATTGTGCTCGGACATTTACCTCCAGCATTCTGCTAATGAATTGATCTGTTACTTGTTCTATCGGTCCAGTTGTTGGGAAAATACCAGCATTATTAATAAGGAAATCAAGCCCATCATTTCCAGCTGCTGCGTCAATAGCTTTCACTAATTGACTGCTATCAGTGATATCGCACTCAATGAAATTAAGTTGATCATTTGGAGACTGGTTTTGGACATTGGAATCAATGTCAGCAACTAAAACCGTTGCCCCGCATTCAGAAAGTCTGGAAGCAATTGATTTTCCTATTCCCTTTAAGCCTCCAGTTACGAGAGCGCGTTTTCCCGATAAATCAATGAGTTCTTCTATAGTAATTTTTTCCCCCACGTTCTGAGCATACAAGACTTACTCTATTACTACTAACAGAAGCCGCTTCTAAAGGACTAGTGTTGGGTGTAGAAGTATGAGTGACGAAAACGAAAACGAAAACCAGATAGTTACATCCAATATTCTTAGATACCTTCTCTTAATTTTAGGTTTTTTCTTTGTGGCTCTTGGACTAATCGGAGTTTTGATTCCAGGGATGCCAACGACGGTTTTTATGATTATGGCTGCTTGGTGTTTTGCTAAATCAAGTCCACGGTTTGAGCAGTGGGTACTTCAGTTGCCTGGAATTGGGAAATTTGTTCAGGATCATAGATCGGGTTTAGGTATGCCAAGAAAATCAAAGTTCGCTGCTATTGCAATGATGTCAATTGCAGTGCTGCTCAGTATCGTCTTTGCAATAAATCAAACGTGGATACGGTTTCTTGTCGGAGTTGTTGGCATATTAGGTGTTTGGTATGTGGGAATTAAGGTTCCCACGAGGGAGAACGTGATTTCCGATGAAGGGCATAGAGAATAATTGGGATTTTAGATATTAATTATTCGATAAATGGATTCCTGATTGGCTAAAAAGGTCAGCGAGAATTTCTACTGAACCCATATATTTCGTTTTGTTTTTTTGTCTTGGTTCTGGGACAAAATGTGTTACGCCAGCTTCAACGTATTCATTAATTTCGAACAAGATTCGGTTAATGTCATCTTCAAGAGGGTCCCAATTAGTTCGCATTGACATGACGAAGCCGTCCTTAAGTTCAAAAGACTGCAACTTCTTCACCATTTTTGATGTCTCGCTAGGGGAGAGAAACGCCCCGTGCCAGCCGTTACCTACTCGTGCTGCTCTCCGAAGGGCAACATCAGCATGGCCACCTATCCATATGGGAATTTCGGTGACAGGTTGAGGTTTAGCTCTCATCTGTACGAACTCTGCACCATGGATCGGGAATGAAGCTGAAATATGGTCCTCTTTCCAAAGGCATTGGATAATCTCTAGTGCCTCGTCGGTACGTGGCCCTCTTTCATCAAATGGGATCCCAAGAGCATCAAATTCTGCTTTAAGCCATCCAGCGGCTGTTCCAAGTATGACTCGACCTCCGCTTAATTGGTCTATTGAAGCTAGAGATTTTGCAGTAACTGTTGGGTTTCGCATTGGTAAGACTAGAACAGTGGTTCCAATCCCAACCCGTTCCGTTTGAGCGGCTACCCAAGCCATAACTGCTAAAGGCTCAAAAACATAGGCAGATGGAGGATACTTAGCTTTAGAGGGGATGACTAAGTGATCACTGACCCAAACATCTCTGAAGCCTAGTTCTTCAGCAAATTGCGCTACTTCTTTTATGGAATCTCCGGAAGCGGCGGGACCTGCTTGAGGTAGGTGAATTCCAGCTGTAAGAGGCTCAGGGCTCATCCTTTTAAACTAGCTACAACTAAGTGCTTCGCATACCTGATTTTAGAGTTTTCTTGCAGGTTAAGGAGTTAGCAATTTCGTGGAAGAAATAGATCCAGACCCATCAGGCACCGGATTTTGCAATTGGATAGAGTGCTGGAGAACCACCAAAGACCTACACTGAAACCAACTGTCAAGACTATAACGAGTGATTGGAGGGGATACCGTGGACCATAAGAAAGCTTCGGATGCCCTCAAAAGCGCTAAAAATATTATTGATTCGGGATTATCTCATCTCCGGTCACAAGAAAAACCTGAAGCTAACCAAGCTTTTCTCTACGACCTTGCCCACGCAAGTTCAGCTCATGCGATAGCAGCGAGTTTTCTGGATTACGCTCATAATGGCCCTGAGGAGAGCCAAATTGTTGAATTATTTTGCGCAGATGTCCTCCGGTCAGTGGCAGCTATTTCCTTTGGGCACGAACAAACATGGAAATTAGATAATACCGATCTTGAACTTGTGCGAACATACGTTACGCGCCATGGGACACCAGAGTCATATAGTCAGAACTCGCAAAACCCAGGAAGATCTCATCTCAGCGATGACATGGAACTCGTCGCTCAAACCTTTCGACGCTTCGGACAGGATCATATTCTGGAAATAGCTGAGGAAGTACATCGAAAAGATCTGGATGTGCCAGAAACAATTATTAGCGGTTTAGCGAACCTTGGATGTTTCGGGTTGTCAATTCCACTTGAATACGGAGGTAGCTCTACCGGCTCAACTGAAGATATGCACGCAATGGTAATAGCTACAGAAGAACTCTCTAGAGCGTCGCTAAGTATCGGAGGATCTCTTATCACCAGACCAGAAATTTTGGCTAGGGCTATAGAAAATGGTGGAACAGAAAAACAAAAGAAAGATTTTTTGCCTGAAATAGCTTCGGGAAAGAGCATGTCGGCAGTAGCGGTCACCGAACCAGATCATGGAAGTGACGTTGCTTCAATAACTATGACCGCCCGTAAAAACGATGATGGTATCTGGGAACTCAATGGTGTGAAAACTTGGTGCACATTTGCGGGACGAGCTGACCTCTTAATGGTTCTCGCCCGAACAAATCCCGATTTAACTGCAGGTCATCGAGGCCTTAGTGTTTTTGTTGTCAGAAAAGAGCGGATTGCTGGACACACCTTTGATTTGAAGCAAAATTCTGGAGGACGCATGCAAGGTAGGGCGATTCCGACACTTGGTTATAGAGGAATGCACAGTTTTGAAATATCTTTTCAAGATTGGCAAGTTACGGATGAAGCTCTCATCGGAGGCTCAGATGGAGAGGGAAGAGGTTTCTACCTACAGATGGCGGGGTTTGAAAATGGAAGATTACAAACAGCTGCTCGTGCTGTTGGAGTAATGCAAAGAGCATATGAAGAAGCAGTGAATTACTGTGAAGAGCGTAAGGTTTTCGGCCAATCTTTGTCAGAATATCAACTCACACAAACCAAGTTAGGACGTATGGCGGCTCTTATCCAAGCCTGCCGCCAGTACACCTACAAAGTAGGCGAACTTATGTCAAACGGATCAGGTACTTTGGAGGCGGCAATGGTTAAAGCCTATGCCTGTAAAGCCGCTGAATGGGTCACTAGAGAGGCAATGCAAATGCACGGCGGTTTCGGATATGCAGAAGAATACGCGGTTAGCCGTCTCTTTGTTGATGCGCGAGTGCTATCCATATTTGAAGGAGCTGATGAGACATTGTGCCTCAAACTTATAGGAAGAAGGCTTCTTTCAAGCTAGCCCAAACCCTTTCGAACGGGAGGCAGATCATCAAATTCTGGCTCCTCATTTTTTGATTGAGCTTCAAAAACTGCAGCCATATCTTGCGGCTGGAACATCCCAGCTTGCCAAGTCGCTATAAAATTCAAACTATCTGCTACTGAGTGATCTCTGGTAAAGTTCACACTTTCCTTTGTTCCCCAGATCGCAAGAGGTGATTTGGTGGCAATTTCTGCCGCAATTTCTAACACCCCTTCAACAAGGTCTTCATGAGTTGGGAAAATTTGGTTCACTAGTCCAACCTCCAGTGCTCTCTGAGCAGACATTCGTCGCCCCGTATAAGCTAACTCTCGAGCAACTCCTTCTGGGATTAACTTAGGTAGTCTCTGGAGCGTTCCAACATCAGCGGTCATCCCAATGTTAATTTCTTGTATGCAGAACCAAGCATCTTCAGACGCATAACGCATATCGGCCGCAGTAACCATGTCAACTGCACCACCGACACAACCACCCTGAATAGCAGTTAAAACTGGCATTCTAGCTTTTTCAAAACAAGTAAAACTTTCCTGTAAGTGAAGGGCACCGCCTCTAGTAACAGCGTTACTTCGCCCTCTTTCGGAGCGTGTTCCATCATTAAGGCCACCGCTCGTGAACACAGATAGGTCCATACCAGCGCAGAAATGGCGCCCAGTTGAAGAGACCACTATCGCTCTAGCTTTTCCTTCATCACTTATTGCATTGATGATTTCTGGTAGCTCTCTCCAGAAAGCAGGAATCATAGTATTTAAGCTGTCACCACGATTCAGTTGTACGTGGGTGACGCTCCCAATCTCTGTTACTTCAAAACACTCATAGCTCATGATCAACACTCTCACCTTCTAGCGGCATTCGCCACCTCACAGGGACATTCTAGAGAAGATCGCCTAAACTCGCATTGAATCTTTGTAAAGAAAGTAATGTAAATTTAAAAGTAATGATTATCACGAAAAAAACATTCTGTCGCGTCTGCCACGCAGCTTGCCCAATGGAAATTGATATTGAAGATGGCAGTAGAATAGTTGCTGTTCGAGCTGATAGAGACGACCCTCTCTTTAAGGGGTATTCATGCATAAAAGGGCGGCAATTGGCAGACCAGTTCCATAGTCCCAGTCGCCTCAGATTTCCTTTGCGGAAAAACCCTTCGGGAGTTTTTGACCCGATCTCATCAAGTGATGCTTTAGATGAAATCGCTCAAAAACTTGAACACGTTATTTCAGAGCATGGCCCTAGGTCGGTAGCAACTTACATTGGAACGGGGGCGTATCAGAATAGTGTGGGTGTCGCAGTAGCGTCATCGTGGCATAAAGGATTTAGCTCACCTTCCTTTTATACCTCTTTGACTATTGATCAACCCGCCCATAGGAGTTCGCTCCTTCGTTTGGGATCTTGGGAGGCTGGATGGCAAAATTTTTCTGACTCTGATGTATTGCTCGCAGTTGGATACAATCCACTTGTTTCTAGCTATGGACCTGCAAGTGGACTGCAAGGAACAGATCCCTTCGTGAAGCTTCGAGAAGCAAAGAAAAGAGGTTTAAAATTAATCGTAATTGATCCTAGGGGAAGTGAATTAGCTAAGCAGGCTGATCTTTGGCTGCAGGTTAAGCCTGGCGAAGACCCGACACTTCTAGCGGCAATAATCAATTTTATTCTTAGCAATAATTTACATGACATAGAATTTTGTGATGAATTTGTTGAAAGTAGCCAACTGGATCTCTTGAGAGAAAGTGTTAGTACTTTCACTCCCGAATATGCTGCCACTCGTTGTGGAGTTTCGCCTGATGACATTCGAACTGCTGCCAAAATCTTTGCCGGAGGCCCCAAAGGAACGGCTGGGTCTGGAACGGGACCCAACATGGCTCCCCATGGGACATTAATGGAATCACTTACACTTACACTAAATGTTCTCTGTGGGCGGGTTTTGAAAGCGGGGGACACACTGGAAAGCCCTTACATGCTTTCACCCGGTGATACTCGCCGTGCGCAGGTCATAGCGCCAAGTAACCCAACCCCTGGAGCTCCCCACCGTGTGAGAGACTTACATGGTCTTGCTGATGAAATGCTAACGAATGCTCTTAACGATGAGATCCTTCTAGAAGGTGATGGTCAGGTTCGAGCATTGATCGTTTCGGGAGGGAACCCCGTACAAGCGTGGCCAGATCAGCACAAAACTCTTGAAGCCCTTCAAAGTTTAGAATTATTAATTGTCATAGACCACCGGATGACAGCTACAGCGGAATTAGCTGATTATATTTTTGCCCCGCGATTACAACTAGAAAGGGAGGATGTTCCAAATGTTATGGATAGGCGGTTCCCAGCTGTTTACACAAACTACACAGACCGCGTTATTGATTCGGGAGATGATGTTCTAAATGAATGGGAAGTCTTTGTAGGTCTAGCGAAGAGGCTAGGTACTCAAATCGCTTTATCAGGTGGGGAGTTACCAATTGAAGAGACATTGACGGATGGTGACGTCATAGATTATGTGTACGGGAATTCTCGATTGCCGATGAGTGAATGGCGAGAAAGTAGAGGAGTTATCCACGATAATCCAATTATTGTTTTGCCAGGTGAGCCAAATAACGGTGCAAAATTTGCTGTTTGCCCCCAAGATGTTTATTTAGAACTCCAAGAGGTTAGAGACGAACAATCTGGAAGCGACCTTCTTGGAAACTTTAATGATTCTGAATTCCCTTTCTTATTGGTGGGTAGGCGACTCAAGCATGCGCTGAACTCTCTAGGATCTGAGCTTCCAGGGTTAGCACGTGTGGCAACTACCAACTATGCGTATGTTCACCCTGATGACCTTAAAGATCTTGATGCTGAACCGGGAGACCTTTTGCGGATAACTTCGCCCCGATCATCTGTAGTTGGTGTCGCAGAAAACGATCCTGATATAAAAAAAGGTGTTATAGCGATGTCTCATTCTTGGGGCGGACTTTCTGTAACAGATGAGAAAGTTAGAGATATTGGAACTCCAACTAATCGGCTTGTCTCATCTGATTCCGGATATGACCGGATCACAGGTTTACCAATAATGAGTGCGATCCCAATAAAGGTTTTTCGTATTACCGAAGACGAATTACTTGACTTTAATTAAGGGCAAATTCTAATCTTCGTAGTTGCTCACTTCACGGTCACCAGTTAAACCGCCTTTAATAACTTTCCCACTTGCTGTTCTTGGAAGGGGCTCAATTCGATGCTCCCAATGGTCAGGGATCTTGTACCCAGCTAATGTTTTCTTGCACCATTCTGTGAACACATCGGGTTCAAATTTTCCGTTGGAGGTCAATACGATGATTGCTTTAACTTCCTGCCCTTTCTGAAGATGATCCACGCCGAGAATAGCAGCTTCGTGAATATCAGGATGACTTTCAAGTCGGTGCTCAATTTCAACTGGATAGATATTTTCGCCAGATTTTATAATCATATCTCTCGCTCTTGAATTGATATACAGTCTGCCATCGACCATTTTCCCTATGTCTCCCATAGCTAACCATCTACCAGTTTTAAGTGTCTCAGCTGTCGCTTGAGCATTCCCCCAATACTTGAGCATTGAATATGCTGATTTCACATGAATCTCTCCCTCTTCTCCATCAGGAAGAGGATTGTTGTCATTATCTCGTATTTCAATTTTGTAACCTAAGCAAGCGCGACCCGCAGCGGATGGGTGATCCATGAAATCTTGTCCACCTATTGAAGTAATAACCCCGCATGATTCGCTACTTCCATAGCCTTGACCAATAGCGCCAGCTGCTTGAGGGAAGTGATCAGCTATCAGCTGTTTCATATTTTCAGATAAATGAGCGCCTCCGCTACTTACACGAGTCAGTGAAGAAGTATCTCTAGTTTGAAAATCACTATGAGTCATTACGCGAGGCCCCATATCGCCGATAGCAGTCCAATTAGTGATTTTTTCTTCCTCTATTAAACGAAGAACGTCAGCAGGATCGAATCGTCCAGAGCGAAAAATAATTTTCGCACCATTAGCCATATTCATTAGTACGCCAGCCGGTAAACCAGAAATATGAAATAAAGGTGATGTTGCTAAAACAATTTCTTGAGTAGAAGGCAGGGTCGAGGGATCAATATCTAAAACTTTGAGTGCGATTAGCTTTTTTTCATAACCATTATGAATGGTCCCGTCAACGAAACCGATAAGGCTTCGGTGAGAGAGGAGAGCCCCTTTCGACTTTCCAGTTGTTCCAGAAGTAAAAAGAATTAATGCAGGATCATCCTCATCAATTAGCATTTCAGAAGGGCGTTCACCTGTCGGTTCAAAAAAATCTGGATTCTCTTCAATATCAATTACTGGAAATTTTTTCAAAAGGAATCCAGCTCGGGCCAATCGCCGTGTGTCTCCAACAATGACTGAAGGGTCAGTTAATTCAATAGCATGCCCGATTTCGGTTTCGGTCCACCAACCATTGAGAGCTGAAACAATTGCCCCAATCTGTGTAGCAGCAAAAAAACTAATAACCCATTCAGGACAATTTGCTGCCAAAATTGCGACCCTATCTCCTGATTTTATTCCGTAGGTGCTTTGGAAGCGGTAAGCAGTGGATTCAATTCTGTCTTGCAGTTCTCTATAAGAGATACGGATGTGACCCAATACAAGGCATTCTCTTTCTGACCACTGGGATGTATTTGCTTTGAGCATCTCCCCAATATTGCGATGGCGATTTTTGAACACTATGCATTCCTCACCTAGCACTTCTTCGTTGGTGATTTCCCATGGTCCTCCAACCCCTCGGATTTCAGCTTGGGTATCTCGTGTTATTTTTTCTACATCTTTCATAATTAACTTTTTCTACTTAAATACTTTTCATGACTATCTATTAGATTGCATGAACTGTTGAATGCAAGCAACCAAAATTTCTGGGACATCTTCTTGGCAAAAATGCCCAACCCCTTCAAGCTCAATGACAGGGGAAGAAGGCCAAAGCGATTTGAAGTCGGCAATCGCAAACTCTGGGGGAATTGCCTTGTCATCTAAACCTTCAATAAGAATTGCTGGTTTAGATGTAAGGCTCTCAAGACCACTCGCTGCTTCAATAATATAGTCAGCTATTCTTCCGAGATATGCGTCAATAGGAAACTCATATGCCCCGATAGAACTTTCATAGTCGGGGAAGGGAGCGCTATAAGCTTCTATCCAGGTGTCATTAATAACGTTTGTGTTTGAGAAACCGAGGCGTTTCATAATTGATAAGACCGTTGATCCTGCATTTCTTAGAACAGCTTCTGTTCTTCCAGTTTCTAAACCTTCACCGATCCAGGTGAACCATTCCGAATCACGGATTTGGGTTATTTCTTTGGGGACTTTGCCATAGCCAGCGAGTGTATTCATGTACACCAGTCGACTTACTTTTTCCGGATTCCTAATAGCGAACGCGGTTCCGATAGGTCCGCCCCAATCTTGCATAACTAATGTGACTGAATTTAATCCAAGATCATCTATGAGGGCACTCAAATTCTCTGTGTGGGTTTTTAAGGTATAGTCACGATTTGTTGGCGTTTCACTTTTGCCGAATCCCATATGATCGGGAACAATGACTCGATAATCTTTTGATAATGGTCCAATCATATTCCGATATAGGTATCCCCAAGTTGGTTCTCCATGTAGGCAGATGATTGTCTCTCCCTCGCCTTCATCAACGTAATGCTGTTGAAAGCCAGCCGCAGAACAAAATCTTGGTTCATATGGCCAAGTGTCATTAAAAGTTTCAGTAGAAGAGATCATGACCCGATGTTGTCATGCCATTTTGCGAATCTCCACTTTGCGGAAAACTTTTTTCAGGTTTTAGAGTGAACACTATTTTGGGAGGTTCAATCTAAACAAACACTAGAACACTAGTGATCTAGTAGTGTGTAGATTTATTCCGAAGAGAGTTGAGCAATAAGAAGTAGCGAGGTTAGAAAATCCTATGGATAAGGACGTTTTAAGTGAACAAAGAAAACGAATAGATGAATTAGATGAACAGCTGATTCGTTTATTGGCTGAACGATTTGAAATCACAAAAGCTGTAGGACAATTCAAAGCAGAGAACAATTTACCTGCGGCAGACCCAGAACGCGAACAGCAACAAATTGCTCGGTTGCATGAAATAGCTCAAATAGTAGGAATGGACCCTTCATTTGGAGAGCAAGTCTTCCGACTAATAGTTAATGAAGTCATACGTCATCACGAAAAAACTGCTGAACAGCATGGAGAGATTAACGACTAGCTTGAATGTATTTCAGTCTCCTTCCATGAATTCCAGTAGGTAATTTGTTCAGCAGGTTTACGTTTGCCTGGACGAAAACTTTCTCCTGTATAGAATGCAGTCGGAATACAGGCTAGTTGGGTTACGGTATCGGGAATCCCAAGTGCAGTTCCGACTCGTTCGTTGTAACGAAGATGAAGAGTCGTCCAAGCCGTGCCTAAGCCTCTAGCGCGCGCAGCAAGCATGTAGCTCCATACAGCAGGTAGGACAGATCCCCACCAGCCTTGGAGCCCGCCCCCTAAAGCGCCTTCCATATCAGCTGGTGTCCCGATAGAGCATGGAATAGCAAGTACTGGAACTTTTTCAAGAATCTCAGCTAGGTAGTCGCTTGATGACATTATTTTTTTAAGCGTGGGATCATTTGAAGTTTTGTCGGTGACTGCAGTTCTCTGAGCTTCAATGTACGGTGCATACGCTTCCCGATAAGCATCTGCGACAATCTTTTTTTTGGATGGGTCATCGACAATAACCCATCGCCATTTTTGGTAATTGCCCCCAGCAGGTGCTTGCGTTGAGACTCTAACGCAATCAAGGATCAGGTTCCGGGGTACTTCACGCTCCAGATCAAGACGTTTTCTTACGGCCCTTGTAGTGGTTAGTAATCTATCTACTTCATTTAGGTTGAATTCTTCCATGCTTTCTCTTTAGCCTTTCTCTCACCCTATGGTCAAGCTAAAGTAAAAAGGAACAAGATTGGATATGAGTAGGGGGCAGTATGGCAAGAATAAATATTCCAGAAGGTGAAGGTCTAGAACGGAGCCGAATTTGGTATCTTCAGCCCAATGTTGGTAAAGGAATCGGAATCACAGGTGATGCTCTCTACACAAAGGTTTCCTTGGATACGAGAGTTCGTGAAGTTGCCCGTATGCGCATAGCGCAAATCAATGATTGTCATATATGACTTGATACTCGGTCTGCATCGGCGATGCAGCAAGGCTTAGAGGACGAACTTTACCACCGAGTCGCAGAATACGATGAGATCGGTGTATTTACAGAACAGGAGAAATTAGCTGCAGAGATGGCTGAAAAGTTCGTATTTGATCATGTAGCTATGCGAAGTGACGATAAATTCTGGGAGCGGGTCAAGACAGCATTCTCCGATCAGCAAATTTTAGAACTATTAGCATTAATTGGATTTTGTTTAGGCGTGGGGAGGCTCTTGGCTGTTCTTGATATAGCGAATGATTGTCCGGTGAATTTAACGTCTGACCCTAGTGAAGATCCTTCTTTTTTCTCTCATGGTTAAGTTAGCGATAATGGTGAAATAATGTCAGGTCCTTTAGCTGGAATTAAGATACTTGAATTAGCTCAAATGATTGCTGTTCCAGGAGCCACGCATCTTCTAGCTACTCAGGGCGCAGAAATTATAAAGGTCGAAAACACCACTGGTGGAGATGATCTCCGCATGTACGGCAGTCGAAAGAATAACATGTCTGGCTGGTTTGCAAATGCTAACGCTGGCAAACGGTCAATCGGACTCGATCTATCTCAGAAGAGAGGAAAAGAAATTTTATGGTCATTTCTTGAAGAGTCTGATGTTTTTATTGAAGGTTTTCGGCCTGGCGCTGTAGCAAGATTAGGTTTCTCTGTTGAAACTGCGATGGAGAGAAACCACTCGCTCATCTATGTTTCTTCGTCAGGATTTGGCCCAACGGGACCTTACAGTGGCCGACCGGTTTATGATCCAGTTATTCAAGCACTTTCTGGTTGGGCAGGTGCGCAAAGAACTGAATCAGCGCCAAATCTGATCCGTGGAATGGTCGCAGATAAAGTCGCTGCATTGACGACTTCGCAAGCAATAACAGCAGCGTTATTTGCAAGAAACCGTACTGGTAAAGGTCAGCACGTTGAAGTTTCAATGCTTGAGGCAAACATTGCGTTCAATTGGCCTGATGTGATGATGCACGAGACTCTCCTCGATGAAGATGCTTTACATTTACCAAATCTTTTGAGCTCATATCAGCTTTTCTCAACTTCTGATGGTTGGGTCTCAGTAACAGCAGGAACTGATAGTCAATGGGATGCTGTTTGTACTGCGCTTGACAGAATTGATCTTGCTACTGATGAACGCTTCTCGTCTGCAAATAATCGAAGTAAGAATTTCACAGTCTGGTATCAGGCATTTGATGAGATGCTTAGCGCTTTTACTACCAAAGAAGCTTTAGAGAAATGCCAATCAGCTGATGTCCCTGCGGTTCGTGTTCTCGACCCAGCTGAAGTGGTTTCTGACCCCCATGTCGCTGCAGTGGGCTCTGTTCAAGAAAAGGAACATCCGGTCATCGGTCGGATTCGTGTTCCTCGTCAAGGAGCAACATTTAACGGTGAAACAGAAGAAGAACCTTCTCCCGCCCCAACTTACTGCGAGCACACCGATGAACTTCTACATGAGATAGGGCTCACGCCGGAAGAGATCACCGAACTTCGTGATTCCGGAACTATTTCTTAAAAACGTTTATGAATAAATTCACCCCAGTCACGGAAAGATTTACAACTACATCGGGCGTCAATATAGAAGTAGATTTTTGGGGACCTATCTCTGATAGATCTGTCCTTCTCCTTCATGGAGGAGGACAGACTCGGCATTCATGGGATGCTACTGCTAAACGATTAGCAGATGTAGGGGTATTTGCAGTTACTCTTGATTTACGTGGGCATGGACGATCAGATTGGTCTGAAAAAAACGAGTACCAATTAAGTCAATTTAGTGAAGATATCGCCTTTGTTTTAGAGGAAATTGATATATGCCCAGCACTAGTTGGTGCTTCTTTAGGCGGATTGGTGGGAATGTATTTAGAAGGGCGTACCCGCCCTGGCTCAATCTCTGCTTTCGTTCTCGTTGACATAGTCCCCAATATGAACATAAATGGTGCGGAAAAAGTAAAAGATTTCATGTTAAAGCATTCAGAAGCAGGGTTCGCTTCGCTCTCAGAAGTCGCTGAAGTTTTAGAAGAATATAACCCTTATCGCAAGAAATCTAATGATCTAGAAGGCCTAAAGAAAAATCTTCGGAAGCGCGGTAATCGCTGGTTTTGGCATTGGGATCCAAGCTTTATATCTTCAGAAAGAAATGAAAAGAATCCTGATATGAGAAACCCTCAATTATTAAACGAAGTGATGAGAAATATTGAGGTCCCAACTCTTTTAGTCCGAGGAAAGATGAGCGAGCTAGTAACCGAGAATGAAGCTCGAGAATTTCTGCACGAATACCCGCAAGCAGAATTTGTTGATGTCAGCGGAGCGGGCCACATGGTTGCCGGAGATAAAAACGATATATTCTCGGAAGAAGTAATTCAATTCCTTAATCGTCTTTGGGAAGAAGTTACTTAGCTATCTTCAGAACTTTCTATCTCATCTTTGTACCAGTCAGGAACGACAGCACGAGGAAACCCTGCTGCTAAATTAGGTCTAGCGATTCCCAAGAGGGCGTAATCAAGATCTGATGGCAATTTCTGAGTATGAGCCCCACCATCCACTCGAATTGTTTCCCCATTTACGTAATTAGATTCATCGCAAGCAAGGTAGAGCGCGCAGTTAGCGACATCTTCAACATGCCCCATTCTTTTGAGTGGAGTTTGTAATCGAACTGTTTCAACAGCAAAGGGAATTTTGAACATCTCAGAAGTCATTGCTGTTTCAATCACATGTGGAGCGATACAGTTAATTCGGACTTGCGTGTTGCCGTATTCAACAGCGGCGAGTTTTGCTACATACTCAAGGCCAGCTTTCGAACCGGCGTATCCAACTCTTCCGACATTTGGGTTATGCGCTGTTAAAGATGAACACAAAATAGCCGACCCTCCTCCAGATTCTGCCATCGCATTGCACATGAACCTAAGAAAATAAATCGCACCATTAAATTGAACGTTAACCATTGGTTCTAGGTGGTCTGGGGTGATCTGGCTAATAGGGAGGACGTCATCGTAACCAGCGAAGTTTATTGCAGCATCAATACGACCAAAATGACTCATAATGTCATCTTTAACCGCCTTGCCTTGCTCAAAATCAGTTATATCCCAAGTAACTCCTAAGCCATCAAATTTTTCCGCTGCCTTTTTCGCTACATCGCCTCGACGTCCAGCGATAACCACGGTTGCTCCTTCAGATGCAAAGAGTTCTGCGCAGGCAAGGCCGAAGCCGCTAGCCCCGCCAACTATGACTGCTACTTTCTCCGACATTCTGCCCATGCTCTGAGAATAGTGCGAGGATGAAGATAACATCCTGTCCAAAACAGATTTCTCGTAGAGCCTCTATGCGAGTAATCTTCAACAAGGTACGGATCGAAGAAAGAGAGGACCTATGGGGCTCTTAGATGATTTCAAGTTAGAAGGAAAAGTTGCTGTAGTGACTGGTTCAGGTCAGGGGATCGGCCGAGGGATTGCTTGGGGGCTAGCGGAAGCAGGTTGCAATGTAGTTGTTAACGCTAGAAGGCAAGAGGACTTAGAGGAAACAGCGAAAGGTATTGAGGAACGCGGGAAAGAAGCCCTTATCTTCGCAGCTGACATTAGAGATAGATCAGATGAATTAGCCGATTTAACAGTTAACACGTTTGGAAAAATTGATATATGGGTAAATAATGTTGGAGGGTCTAATGAAAAGAAAACACGGAAACTTATTGATACCCCAGATGAAGTCTTTCGCGACCAAATAGAGCTAAATCTAACGACTGCATTCCAAGGCGCGAAAGCATCAGCTAAACGAATGAGCGAAGGAGGGTCAATCATTAACATCTCCTCTGGAGCGGGAATGAGAGGATCACCCTTTACCGGACCCTATGCTGCAGCGAAAGCCGCGATGCTGAATATGACGGAGACTCTAGCGATAGAGCTAGCACCAAAAATTCGAGTCAATGCTGTTTCTCCCGGCCCTGTTGTCACAGAAATGTTCGCTGAAGTTCTTGGAGCCGATGGAGCTGAAGAAGAGATCGCTTCTTCGATCCCACTTGGGTTTCTTGGTGCGCCAAAAGATATTGCCAGTGCCGTAGTATTTCTTTCAAGCCCTGCTGCTAGATGGGTTACTGGAAGAAACCTTCTCGTAGCTGGTGGGCGAACGCATCGAAGCTATCAATACCAAAGCAAATTAGAAGAAGATTGAAATTTAATCATAATTATAGACAAGGAGAAAAAATGAAACTTAATTTAACAGTAGATGAAGTTCTCTCAACTACCAGAGCAGTTCGGAAACGCTTAGATTTTGAGAAGCCAGTTGAGCCAGAAGTGATTAAGGAATGCTTGGAGGCAGCTTTGCAGTCACCAACCGGCTCTAATTCACAAGGCTGGCAATGGCTAGTAGTAACCGATCAAGGACAACGAGAAGCTCTAGCTAACCTCTATAAGCAAGGGTGGGAAATGTATACCCAGATGGAAGGAAATGTAGAAACCTCCTATAAAGGTGATGATCAAGAACGAATATCACAACAAAATAGGGTTCAGAGTTCTGCAGCGTATCTAGCTGAAAATTTTGAAAAAGTTCCTGTTATGATGATTCCGATTTTACCCGGTAGATATGAAGGACTTCCATCCATGGCCTCTGCTGCGATGCTGGGCTCTATCTTGCCTGGAGCCTGGAGCTTTATGCTCGCTGCACGTGAAAGGGGACTCGGGACTGCATGGACAACAATCCATTTAATGTTTGAAGAGCAAGCAGCAGAAATTCTGGGTATCAACTACGAAGCCTTTACTCAATGCGCACTCATTACATGCGGATATTCAATAGGTACTGATTTTAAACCTGCGAAACGACCTCCGTTAGAAACCGTTTTGCATTGGGATCAATGGGGAGGTACTGCACCATGAGTGACCAGATGACACCAGAACAAATCGTAACGAAGTTCATTGACTGCATTAATGAAATGGATTTAGAGAAGGCAACTTCTTTTTTGAGCGAAGATTGTGAATACGACAATGTTCCAATGGGAAAAGTTTTTGGACGTGACGCAATTTTCCAGCAACTTCAACCCATGATGGGTCGATGCGAAAAGATTGAGTGGATTACTCATAGACAAACATGTACTGGATCAACGGTTATGAACGAAAGATTAGATAAATTTCTGTGGCCACATGGATGGGTTGAGATGCCCTGCGCTGGTATTTTCGAAATAGCAAAAGGAGAAATTACACTCTGGCGTGACTATTTTGACCTACCAACTTATTTGAATCAACTCCCAACGCCATCAGAATAATTGGTATGTCATGACTTCTGAACTCAGTTCACCTATCCAAGGCACTGTGCTTTTAGTGGATGTTGAACTAGGTGATGAAGTAACAGTTGGGCAGAGGATCCTGTTGCTTGAGTCTATGAAAATGGAACACGAAGTTATGGCTACATCAAGCGGGGTTATTGAAGAGATCCACGTTGAAGTAGGGGAGACAGTCTTAGAAAATCAAGCCTTAATCTCCTTAGAATTCAAGGAGATATCAAATCATAACGAAGTCGCTATCTCAGAGGTAGACCTTGATTCTATAAGAGACGATCTTGCTGAAGTTAACGAAAGACATGCATTAGGTCATGATCACAAACGACCAAAAGCTGTTGATAAACGCCGGGCTACGAAACAAAGAACTGCCAGAGAGAATTTAGATGACTTGGTAGATGGCGTTCCTTATATCGAATATGGACCACTTGCTATCGCTCCGCAAAGGAAGAGACGAACTCTTGAAGATTTAATACTAAATACACCTGCTGATGGAATGATTGCTGGCATAGGAGAAGTAAACGGAGGTATGTTCTCCGAAGAGAGAACGCAGTGTGTCGTGATGTCGTATGACTATACAGTTCTAGCAGGCACTCAGGGCGGTCAGAACCATCGCAAGAAGGATCGCCTATTCGAAATAGCGAAACGGTGGGAACTTCCAGTGATTTTCTTTACCGAAGGCGGTGGTGGAAGGCCAGGAGATACCGATGGTATGCAAGTTGCTGGACTTGATTGTCTTGCTTTTGGCCTCTGGGCAGAACTTTCTGCACTAGTACCGCTGATAGGAATTAATTCTGGATATTGTTTCGCTGGAAATGCAGCGATTCTTGGTTGTTGCGATGTCATTATTGCTACCGAGAACTCAAATATTGGCATGGGCGGTCCGGCAATGATTGAAGGTGGGGGATTAGGGATTTACGACCCCAAAGAAATAGGGCCTATGGAAATTCAACGTCCCAATGGGGTAGTAGACATAAGCGTTAAGGATGAAGAAGAAGCGGTAAAAGTTGCGAAAAAATACCTCTCATATTTTCAGGGACCAGTTCCGAATTGGGATTGTGGAGACCAGAGAGAACTGAGGCACCTTATTCCAGAAAATAGATTACGCGTCTATGACATCCGAGAAGTTATTGAGGTGATGTTTGATACCGACTCGTTACTTGAGATTAGAAAAGACTTCGGAGCAGGAATCGTCACTACATTAGCGCGTATAGAAGGAAGACCAGTTGGTGTGATTGCTAATAATCCAGTTCATTTAGGTGGAGCGATAGATAGTGATGCTGCTGACAAAGCAGCGCGCTTTATGCAACTTTGCGATGCTTTTGATCTACCAATAATTAATTTATGTGACACCCCTGGATTTATGGTTGGACCAGAAGCTGAAAAAACTGGTTTAGTTAGACACGTAAGTCGGATGTTCGTAACAGCCCGATCTACTTCTGTCCCAACATGCACGATCGTTCTTCGAAAAGCATATGGGCTTGGTGCTCAGGCTATGGCTTCAGGAGGTTTTAAATTTCCTCTGTTTACTATTTCCTGGCCTACTGGAGAGTTCGGGGGCATGGGTTTAGAAGGAGCAGTGAAGTTAGGCTACCGGAAAGAACTTGAGGCAATAGAGGACGTTGAGGAACGCGATAAGGCTTACCAATCTCTAGTTGAACGTATGTATGAAGTCGGTAAAGGGATCAGTATGGCAGATCATTTTGAGATAGACGATGTTATTGACCCTATGGAATCACGCCGGTGGATTTCGAGCGCTTTAAAAGCAACATCTTCAACTAATTCTCAAAGAGGAAAAAAACGTCCGATGATTGATACATGGTAGATCTGTAGATGCTTAGGAGTTCTGAAGAATCAGACACCAACAGCGTCACGGGCTTTATTCTCACCTATCGCTAACCCGATGAGGACAAGGCTGGCCGCAAAAGTAAGCCAAGTACCAATTCCTATATCTAGCCCGCTTCTTTGAAGGCAGGCAATGATGATTCCTAAAGGCATCGTTAGCGTCACCAGACCAGCACCCAGAAGACAGTGAGATAAAAGCATATTAGGACCTGGTTCAGCTAGTCCTTGAGGGCGGAGACGCATTAGGCCGGCCAGAATTATGACTGCTCCAATAGCTAGAAGGAGATAACCAAATCGTGGCCCTGAGTCCGTAAGAATTGTATAAGTTGCATCAGGTTCCGTAGGGTTATTGTTTCTACCATCGAGTGCGCTTAACTCTACGGAGCCGCTTTTAAGCCATGTCATATATGGGAAAACAATCAGGCCAACTCCACAAAGAACAGTAATTGCAGAATACAGTTGGCGTGTTTGTTCTTTAATAGCTTTGATTCCCTTACTGGGGCTTGGAATACCCAAAGTCATTGGTGAGAGCAATAATGGGATCTGCGAAACAGTGAAGTATCCTCCTACGACACCCCAACCAGTGCCTGGAACTCCTCGTCTTCTTCCGGTTCCTTCTTCAAAGATTGGAAGCCAACCAACTATGAAACAGATGAGATTTAGCCATGCTGCTATCCCTACGATGAGGGTTAGCTGTTCTACTCCCAAACCGGGAACAACTTGTTTTTGTCCGTTAATACGAAGAACTGCAAGTAGGAGAAGAATTATCCCAAGTATCACTCCGATGGTTCCAAATCCAGTACCTCCGTCACTGCTGAATGCTTTGAAGCTAGAGTCTCCTCTTTTGGACCATGGGCCTGCCAAGGTAAAAATAAGGTATCCCGCTGCCATTCCGAAATGTGCGTAGGAGAGAATACGGTTGTGATTCATACTGTCTCCTCATCAAGTTCGCCACCTAGATAGCTAGCTTCAAGAAGGTCTTGCCTTTGCTTCAGCTCTTCTGCAGCTCCTTCAAGAACAATTTCTCCATGGCTCATGACATAAGCTCGGTCAGCAACTTCAAGAGCAAGGTGAACGTGTTGTTCAACTATTAGAACCCCTGCCCCTGTTTCATTAGCGATATTTCGAACAATAGGTAGAAGTCGCTCAACAATAATTGGAGCCAAGCCTAGACTCATTTCATCTACGAGAAGCACCTTCGGGTTTGATACTAAAGCTCTAGCCATTGCCAGCATTTGTTGCTCGCCACCAGAGAGAAGACCAGCTCTGCGATTCATTAGGGGGCGAAGCGCTGGAAGTAGATCTAACGCTTTTTCATATCCAGCAGTTTGCTCACTTCTTTTTCCCCTTAAACCAAGACGAAGATTTTCTTGAACGGTTAATCCGAAGAATAAAGAACGATCTTCGGGGACATGCGCCAGACCTAAGCGCGCTGTCTTGTGAGGCGCACCAAAGTTAGATGGTTCTCCTAAGACAGTAACTGATCCTTCGAGTGCTTTGAGTAGGCCAGATGTCGTAAGAAGGGTAGTAGTTTTTCCAGCACCATTTGGGCCCAGTAGCGCTACAACTTCACCTTTTCCAACATGGAGATTTACACCTCTGATTACTGCAACACCTGCATAGCCAGCCGATAGATTTTTTACCTCAACGAGATTAGTTTCTTTTGTACTCGAAGATGATTCAGTGGTCATATCAGTCATTATCTTCCCCTGACTCATGTTGTTGGCTTCGCATTCGTTCACCCTCTTGGGCTTGTATTTCTCCGGCTTCCTCACCGAGGTATGCAGCTTTCACTGCAGCGCTTTCTCTGATTTCTGCAGGGGTTCCAGAAGCGATAATCTTGCCGAAGTCAAGAACGTAGATGAAGTCACATACGCTAAGGACAAGGCCCATGTCGTGGTCGATAAGAAAAACGGACATGTCATGGTTGAGGAATTCTCGGAGGTGCCCACCGAGAATTTGGCTTTCAGCTGTGTCTAATCCTGCTGCAGGCTCATCAAGTAGAATTAGTTTTGGTTTTGCTGCTAAAGCTCTAGCAACACCAACTAATTTTCTTCGTCCATGGCTAAGATCCGTTGGCATTGCATCAGCAACATCGTTGAGTCCCATAATGTCTAGTGCCCAATCAACGCGCTCTTCAATTTCCTTATCTTGTCTAGATAAATGAAACATGTCTGAGATGAATGTATACCACCGTGTGGGATAAGCGGCGACGAGGAGGTTATCTCTGACTGTGAGATCTTCAAAGAGTTCAAGGGATTGGAATGTTCGCACTAACCCGCTCTGCGCTCTTTCATGTGGCTTAAGTTCGCCAATATCATTGCCATCAAATACAGCATTCCCCGCTGAGGTTGGAACATATCCAGTGATTGCATCAATAAACGTTGTCTTTCCAGCACCATTTGGTCCGATCAGTCCAACGAATTTTCCAGTTGGTACTGCCAGGTCAACGTGGTCGCATGCGTTAAGCCCTCCAAATGTTACCGTCAGGTCCTTTGTTTCCAGTATGTTCGTCATGCTGTTACCTCTTCGGTATCGTTATTTGCATTTTCATCTGCTTCTTCTGCTTGATCTGGTTCTCGTCGCAACGCAGCTAAAGTATTCTTCGCAAGGTCAGTTTGTAGGAGTGCAACTCCTTCTCCGTTGGTAACTTTTGCGTTTACGACTAGACCAATTGCTCCCACAGCGTTAATAAGGCCAGTATCAACTGATTCGAAATGAACTCCTAAGAACTCAGGCATCAAACCACCTGCAATTAGACACCCACCAACAATTGCACCCCAAACAGTTGTGATTCCTCCTAAGTAGGCAAAGGCAAGTAGAGCCAAACCACCAAATATTTCAAATTGGTCTGTTTGGAGACCTGGAAGTTTATATGCAAGCATACAGCCAGCGATAGCTGCTATTCCGGATGAAATTCCGAACCCGAGGAGTTTCATGTTCGCAACATTTATGCCTGCCGCTGCCGCTGCACGCTCGTTAGCGCGTATAGCTAGAAAGCGTCTGCCTATTTGGCCACGGCGCAAGTTCGCGACTCCGACACCGATTAAACCGGCGAGAATTATTATAAAGAGACTGAATTTCCAATAATCTGTTCTCGCTGTGTTGGGGTTGAAACCGCCAACATATTGGCCAAACCAATTAGGGGATGGTGTCGGGTTAACTGATACTGACCCGTCACCCATTAGTGGAGGATTTCTTAGAAGAAGGCTTTCAACAGCGATAACGGCTGCGATCGTAACAACAGCAAGTTGCACACCACGAATTCTAAGCGCTGGAAGTCCTACAAGAAGTCCGAAAACTACAGCGACTACAATCGCAGCAATAAATGCGAGGACAGTAGGCCAACCCCATCCTGTATTGGTGACAAAGTCTGTTTCTCGAATTTTTGTTCCATCTGCCATAAGCCGAATCATTGTGTATGCAGCTAGCCCTGAAATGGTCCATTGGACTAGAGAGATTTGTCCTAAGAAGCCAATTAATACAGTAAGGCTGTACATAAATACGATAGCGATGATGGTTGTTGTCAGAACAGCTTCCCATTTGGATACGAAGATATTTGATAGGAGAAGACCTATCCCAAGTGCAGCTATAGCTCCAATAATTACGTTATTGCTTGTTGGGGCGCGAGGCTGCCTTCCGATACTGATAGACCCACGGATAGGGAGTTTGTCGCCTCGGAAGTATAAGACCAAGATAATGATTAATAGTGGCATGAAGTTTCTTACACCATCACCTGGGATGATGTCTGGCCACCAACTATTGGTAGTTAATTCAACACCGCCGCTCGCAATCATACCAATGATGAGCCCCCCCATTGTAGCTCCGGGGATAGAAGTGAGGTTTCCAAATAGGGCTGCCCCTAACCCTCCGACAACGAACAAAGCTATTTGCGCTGGTTGAGTTTTGTGTAGGAAGAGAATTCCGGCGACGCCAGCCGTTACTGAAGCGAGAACCCAGTTAGCGCCAGCGAGAAATTGGGGTGAGTAACCAAGAAGAGCGGCCCCTTTCTCATTTTCATCAGCTGCTCTTGTAGCTATTCCGAATCTTGAATATCTGTATAGAGCCCAAACAGCAAGACACATCACTAATGCGGCACCGAATAGAAAGAAATTCGATCTTGGTATTGTCCCACCGAGCCCAAGGAAGTTCTTAACAGCTCCAGAAGTGCTATTAAAGCCGGAAAATCCCTCGTCATAGCGATTCTGTCCGCCAAAGTGCACAGCGCACATTGAGCTGAGATATAGGAAGACACCGATAGAGCCAATTACTTTACCTAGGGTCGGGGAGTTCCGTAGGGGTCTAAAAACCAGAAAGTGCATGAGGAGTCCAAGGAATGCAGACATCAGTAGACATATTATGAAAGTGACTGCAAGATTAGGTTTCTCTGTCAAAGTGACATTATCAAAAATGTCTATCCGAACGGGGAGGTTATTGATCCGAAGTGTTTGGAGGAAACCAAACTCTGGGATTGGGTCAAACCAAGGTAAATATAAGCTTCCGCTTTCTCTAAGTTCATCAAAGGAGTAAGCGGTATAACCAGCTACAGCCCCATGGCCAAAGTTGATGACTCCTGAACCACGGAACGCTACAACGATTCCAGAGCCCAACATGGCGTATAGAGCTCCGGCACCGATACCTGCAATTAAAGCCACCAAAAGTGCTGACATTAATATTTCCCCCTAATTCATTCTTACGGCCTGGCAATATTACGCCATATAGACACGATCTATTGTATAGCCGTAAAAGTAGTAGCGGCGCAACTATTCAGTTGCGCCGCCACTAAATTTTTTACTTACCTAGGTAAGTTATGCGTGTATCAGCCTGCTGCTGGACGTGGGTTGCCTTCCGCGGCTCGCAGAATAAGTTCTGAAGAGTCGAGGTTGTTTGGCCCAAGAGGTCCATATTCAAACTGTCCGCCAGGTCCACTCCAGACATAGTAACCCATGTCCTTTGCACAAACTGAAACGAATTCGCTTGAGTTAGTTGTGCAGTTAAGTGGTGTTTCTGCACCTGCGCGGTGCATGTTGTCTTGTGATGCCATGAACTCAATGAAACCAGCAGGGTCATTATCGACGTCCCCACCCATGTCACCAAACATGATCATTTGCAAGAGTCCGGTAATTACAACATCGTGTGCAACTTCCATGAAAGCTGATTGAGGAACGGTAGGACCGAAACGCTCAAGGCTAGCTTCACGCCATTCGTAGTACTTGACTTTATAGTCAGACCACAGATCAGGACGCTCTGGAATTCCGAGGTTGCTTCCGAAGTGAACGCCAGCAGAAGCTGGGTTCGCTAGAACAGAATCGTCACGGCAAGCACCAGAAGTAGCAATACCACCCTCATAGCCGTTAGCGGCTAGAGCTGACATGATTTCGTTACAGTCAGAAGCTTGAATACCAAAGAATACCCAGGCATTAGAAGCACCATCAACGAATTCAAGAACTTGCTGAACAACAGCATCATTGTCTGTTGGGTCACCAGAAGCGTCTACGACACCAATCCAGTCACCAGCAGCGATCTTGCCTTCATTTTCTAGTTGCTTAATCATACGCTCTTCAGTGTCTGCGTAACATACGAGACCAGGAGCAGTATTTGAGTAGATAATTACGAACTTATCTGCTTCAAGAGTTTCAACTCCGTATTCCATAGCTGTTGGGAATGAAGAAACACATCCACCTTCAGTTGAGAGAATACCTTCAGTGTCGAAGTCCTCAATGAAGATCGGAACGGTTTGCAGAACTGGAAGACCAGCCCCAACAAGCGTTGGCCATAACACAGGGTTGAAGAAGTCAATACCTTGAATGTGCAAGTTAGGTTGCGCATCGGCAATCTCATTAGCACAGGCAGTTGCTTCGTTTGGATCTAATCCATGTACACAGGAATCAAGTTCAAATGGACGTCCATCAAGGCCACCCATAGTTTCGTTGATTGTCTGAACAGCTGCTTCCGCACCTTCACGAATTTCTGGGAAGGAACCAACAGGGGTACCTTCAATATTTACCAGCGTGATAAGGATAGGTTCAGCACTTTCATCAGCAGCTACTACGCCACCATCAACAATTGACTCCCATAACTCAGCACCATCACCCATAGTTGAGTCATCAGCAGTACCTGCTGATTCTTCTTCTGCTGGTGCTTCTTCTGCAGGTGCTTCTTCTGCAGGTGCTTCTTCTTCCTCAGCGGCTTCTGAAGATGATGAAGATGATTCTTCTTCTTCTGAGCTGTCATCTAAGGCACTACTATCACTGCTACTTCCACTGTCATCGTCGTCGCCACCGCAGGCACCTGCGATAAGAGCGAAAGCGAAGAGAATAGAAAGAAGCTTTAATAAATTGCTTTTTCTCAAGGGTCCTCCCCCTCTATTTCAAACCCAACTTTTGTTGGGTGCTAGATATGAACTTTATCGTGTGACGAGTGTCACTAGTTCATAGCCAGAATTTAAACTAACCGATTCCGAGTTAAAAGTTGACATTTTTGGGGAAAAGTAATCATTTTGTAAACTTTTGATTTTCTATTCTTCTCGGTAATCACCAAAATCACGGTCGCGTTCGCTCAGGCTTTCTTTTAAATCGCGTTTTCCAAGTTGCCCCATATATTCCTTTGATGAACGTTGGTGGAATCCAAGAGCTTGGATATCAGCAGTTGATCGGATCCCGTTTCTGATACCGGCAGCTTCCATTGCACGGTGGGCGGCACGTTTATTTAGAGCGAGAAGGTCATTAGGTATTTTTGCTATTCGAGTCGCTATTTGTAGCACTTCCGAATCTAGTGTGGCTTCTGGAAACGAACGATTGGCCATACCTGACGTAACAGCTTCAACGCCAGTCATATGATCTCCGGTAAGTAGAGCCTCCATACCTCGGCGAAGACCCATCATCCATGTTTGCCACTGCATATCAGGTGGAGACATTAATCGAACAGGTGGGTAACCGATTTTAGCGTCTTCAGCAACGTATATTAGGTCACAAGCATTAGCTAACTCAGTCCCACCAGCAAGACACCAACCATGGACTTGTGCTATGACCGGAGTTGACATGTCCCATATCTCAAACCAGTTATTTACAACGTGCCTTGACCACCATCCATCAGTTTTTGCTATTGACCGTTCAACAGCTTCATTTGGTTGGGAAAGGTCATATCCTGCCGAGAATGCTTCACCTGAACCGCGAATTATCATCACAGAGATCTCTTTATCTTGATCTCCTTTCCGAAGCCCATCAAAGAGTTCATCTCGGATCTCATTATTTAGTGCATTCCGTTTCTCAGGTCGATTTAGTGTAAATCTTCGGATTCGGCCTGCGGGTTCATCAATAATTACTGTTTTATTTGCCACAAGTTCCCTTTGGGGTTGAAAATTTTAAGATTTTTTTCACGTTAAGTCTCCATTGAGATAAGAATCTCGAAGCTTTCTTTTGTTTATTTTACCCATGGTGTTCCGATTGAGCGTAGAAACAATCTCATATGATCGTGGACATTTATAATGACTTAGTTTCTCTCGCAGCCAGTTAGCAACCTGAACTAGGTCTGGTGGTGCAGCAGGGTTACTTATAGTTATAAGTGCTTTTAACTCTTCGCCAAGGTCAGCATGTGGTACGCCTATACAACCAACATCTGCGATGTTTGGATGTTCAATCAAAATCTGTTCTGCTTCGGCTGGGTACAAATTTACTCCCCCTGATACAACCATGTCGCTGAAACGATCGGTAATGAATACGTAGCCCTCTTCGTTCATGTACCCGATTTCTCCCAGAGTAAAAAGTCCAGGTTTCGGGTTTGCAGCAATCGTTTTTTCCTTATCATTCGGGTAGATGATGCCCCGACCTGTTGAATCTTGGAAAAATAGCCGCCCTTCAGTGTTGGGAGAGAGTTCGTTCAAATCGTCATCAAGCACTAAAGCTTTAAACGGGGGAATTGCCCTGCCAACTGACCCAGGGTGATTAATCCATTCTTCGCTAGTAATAGCACAGACTGTTCCTACCTCACTAGCGCCGTATGCGTCACGAAAAACAGGCCCCCACCACTCAATCATTGCCCGCATGATATCAACAGGGCATTTTGCACCCGTGTGTGCTGCAAATTTCATCGAAGAAACGTCATATTTCTTTTTTGTTTCTTCAGGAAGAGCGAGCATGCGGACAAAATGAGTTGGAACCATAACAGCAGATTCAGTTTTGTATTTGTCGATGGCGGCTAATGTCGTTTCAGCATCAAACCTTCCAAGAATGACTGAAGGGATACCGAGCGTTAGCAGGCGCATTCCTGAAAGTGGGCCTGTATGGTACATGGGCCCTACGACGAGATGTGTTCCAAATTCGGCAAAGCCACTTTGGCTAAGGCCTTTAATATGCTCAGTCATTGTGGAACCACCTGCAAACATTGTTGGTGGCAATTCGGTTCCTTTCGGAAGACCAGTTGTTCCTGATGTGTAGAGCAGATTAGGAAGGGGTGTTACTTCATCAGGTGATGAATCTGGAGATCCAGTTTTAAGCCAATCTTCCCAATTGGTTATTTCGCTGAAATTTTCACAGTTCCAACCGATAAGTAAATCCACACCCGCTTCTTGAGCAGCCAATATTCCCCGTTCAGCTGTTTTGTTATCAAGGAAAAGTATCTTGCTTTCAGAATCTTTGAGTATGTAACAAGCTTCATCGGCGGTGAGATGGAAGTTCACAGGGACAGAAGAGGACCCACCAAATAATGCTCCTAAGTGTGCTAGAGCAGTCTCTGAAGCATTCTCGGCGAAGACCGCCACGCGTCTTTTAGGTCCAAGATCACTCCCAAGAATAAGGTTCGCAGCCCTGTTAAGTATCTCGTCGATTTGTTCCCATGTTAGAGATTTTTCAGGATCAGTTAACGCGATCGCAGATGGTGTTTTCTTTGATTGTTGTTCTGCGAATTTTGGCATAGGGCTTCTCCAAGGATTCAGTGGCTCTCAATTATTTCTTTGCCTCGCTTCAAAGAATTTCGTGTTTTAGAAATCTGTTTTCTGAGAGGCTCCGTTAACGAGACTAGACCATCTGGTCTGAAAATAGCTATTGCTATCATAAGGGCACCTGAACTAGTTGTTCGGAGAATTTGCCCTTCGCTTGAAGTAGTAGAAAGAATTCCTGCCGGAGTGAGGGCAGCGCCAAGCAGAGCGCCACCTATGTGGCCGACTCCTCCAAGGAAAAGAAGAGAGACATTTCCTATTCCAGCAAGTGCGTCCCATGTTGATATTTGGAGAACGGTTTGCTGATATGCGGTGAGGACGCCAGCTATACCTGCCAAACCAGAACCTATGCCGAAACCTAATAGCTTGGCGTTAGAAACATTAACGCCAACTGAACTAGCAGCCTTTTCGTTTGCCCTTACTGCTAGAAATTTTCTTCCAGTCATACCTTTCCGTAACCCGGCAACTGCAAAGATCGAAAAAAGAAGCCAGAAACAACAAAAGATAATGAGTGTCGGTCGATCGCGGCTTATGGATGGGTCAACTGTGATGTCTACGCCGAACCACTCTGGAGGGGGGACTGAGAGATTTGATCGTGCTCCTTTGCCGATTAAAGATTCGTTTCCCATGATGAGTTCAGTTATTGCTACCGCTCCGGCCAAAGTAACGACTGCTAATTGGAGGCCCCTAATTCGAACAGCGGGGATGGCAATCAAGATTCCTACTCCAATTGCGATCATTACCCCGAGGGTCATGGCTAAAGGAGAAGGGAAGCCTGGCCCTTCTAGAGGGAATGGGCTGAATCCATATACAGAACCATCAGCAGCAAAACGACAAGATAAGTAGGCGGCGACTCCAGCGAAAGTCAAATTGGCTAGTGATAATTGACCTAGATACCCAATGACAATAACTGAGGACAGCATGAGAATAGCGGCTATAGAACTGGTTATTAAACGCCCTTGCGTCACTGAGGAACCTGTCATGAGAACCCAAAAGACAAATAAGACTATTCCTAGGCAGTAACGTTTCCAATTTTTGGGGATTGGCGCTTTAGGCTGCCTATCAGCGAAACGAGATCCACGTACGGGTAACTTGTGCCCTCTTGTGAATTGGATCACAACAATGACTAATAAAGGGATAGCTTGTCTTAAACCTTCACTAGGTATCCATTCCGGCCACCACTCCTTCAACGTGAAACCTGCTGCTCCAGACTGGAATATTCCTAGTAAGATCCCCCCAGATGTAGCTAGCCATGGAGATGTGAGATTTCCAAATAAAGCAGCCCCTAAGGCCGGAACTAAGAAAAGGGTGTAGCGCGTCGGGGTAAGCGAAACGAAATCAAGGGCTAGGATTCCAGCCAACCCTGTAATAGTCGTTGAGATCAGCCAATTAACTGTCGCTATTTTGTTAACAGAATAGCCGAGAAGCGTGCCTCCGGTTTCGGAGTCCTCTATAGCGCGTGTGCATAAACCCATCTTGCTTTTCCGATAGTAAAGAGCAAGTCCACCTCCTATGACGATAGCAATGGCAGCCAGGAGAATTCGGCTGTATTCAATGCCCCCATTTAAACCAAGTGGGTTTTGCCAAGTACCTTCCGGAAGTATTCCATCTATGGATTTTGATTTTGAGCCGAATTGGTAGCTGGCAAGTGAAGTTAGATAAACCAGCGCTCCAAGAGAGCCGATGATTTTTGAAATTGCCGGCTTGTTACGAAGAGGCCCAAAGATAAGAGTTTGTACAGCAATGCCTAACAAAAGTGACATAAGCATTGCGGCTATAAAAGCTGTAACTGTTCCGACACCTTCTGCTGAGAGACTTAATTTGTATGGGATATCAATAGGGCCAGGGATGAAGTCAAACCAAGGGAAATACATATCGCCAGATTCACGCATTGTGACAAACGTGTAAGCCGGATACATCGCTAAAGCACCTTGGTCAAGATTAATTAAGCCAGAGCCTTTGTGACCGACAACAATTCCGGTTGCGAGGATTCCATAGAATCCTCCTATCCCGATTCCGAGGAGACACAAAAGTAGTATGTCAGTCACATATTGAAACTAATGGGTATTAAAAGTTATTACTCATTTCAAAGAAAAGTTAAATCAGTAATTCTTTAAACACCCATTCCGTAGTAGATAAAACCTAGTTTTTCCATTTCTTCTCGTTTGAAAAGGTTTCGTGTATCTACAAGATTAGGAGTTTTCATTATTTTCCTGACACGGGACATATCTAAATCTTTAAAGTTTTCCCATTCAGTCAGAATTACTATTACATCAGCACTCTCTGCGCATACGTAAGGATCGGTTTCAATTAGGACTTCAGGTATTTGTTTAATGCTCTTTGTGACAGTCGGGTCATAGGCAAAAATAGTATTTTGATTGTCAATTAAATGACGTAAGACTGCGATTGATGGAGATGAACGAAGGTCATCTGTTCCGGCTTTAAAGGTAAGTCCCCATGCAGCTATTTTTCGAATAGAGTTCACTTTCGGAAGTGTCGCTTGAATTTTGGCTGCTGTTCGTTCTACATGTTGTTTATTTAATTCAATTGTGTGTTCTAGGAGAGAGAAATCAAATCCGACCTTTCGTGCTACATGAGCGAGAGAGGAACTATCTTTGGGGAAGCAAGACCCTCCCCAACCAGGTCCTGGGTTTAGATAGCTGGCCCCGATTCTGGGGTCGTATCCGATACCCATCGTGACGTCTTGGATATCAGCACCAGTTTTTTCGCATAGGGTTGCGATTTCATTAACAAAAGTAAGTTTCATTGCAAGAAAAGCATTCGCAGTGTGTTTAATAAGCTCAGCTGATTCCCAGCCTGTAGCCAAGACTGGTGCGTTGATTTTGGAATACAACTCGGCAACGCGTGTAGCAGCTTCAGGGCTTGCCGCGCCGATCACGATTCTACTTGGGTGAAGAAAATCATTTACGGCATTCCCCTCTGCCAGAAATTCTGGGTTTGAAACTACCGCAAGATCAGTTCTCTCAATTTGATTCTCGATTTCTGCAGCAGTTCCCACTGGAACAGTTGATTTATTTATCAGTATTGAATTAGGTGGCAAAATATCTGAAATTTCTTCCACACCTGCTTGAAAAAATGAAAGGTCAGTACTGCCATCATGGTTAGGGGGTGTTGGTAAGCAAAGGAAATGAAATTCTGCTTCTTTGCAAGCATTCTTTGCCCCAACTACAAATTTTAATTTGTTGGATTTAATTCCTGCGTTCACTATTTCTGAAAGCTGTGGCTCTACGAAGGGGATCTCTCCTCTTTGTAAAGCTTCTACTCGCTGAATTTCAATATCAGCTACGGTAACTTCGTGCCCGAGATAGGATAAGCAGGCACCAGTTGTTAGCCCTACGTATCCTGCTCCTATTACAGCGATTTCTGCCATTGTTTGCCTTCTAAGGTTTCCCCAATTGGATTGTACCGATCGCAGGCTTGAAAGTGTTTATTATTTCAGGAACAGAACCTTTAGGTTCACGGTGATTCCGGCTTCATATATGAAGGGTTTGATACGTTTAGTTTCCTTCTGGTTATCTCAGATAATTTTTTGTGGATATCTACTAAGTTGCCATCAAGCTCACCGGATTTAATTTTTGTAGCCAGACTCGCTTCGTCTTCTACCCCAAGTTCATTCATAATCTTGGTATAGGTTTCTTGGTCTTCATCTCTTTCTGTCAATTCGCGTATCGCTATGGATAGTGAATTAACTGCAATTCGGAGTTTCCATTTCTCTGCACCCGAGCTTTTGGGTAGTAGGTCTTCGGAAAGATACTCTTTTACCGCTTGTATGAGGTCTTCTGCTGATGGGGCATCGTAAGGGAGATTGGTTCGCTGTGGTAGAGCCCAGTCGGAGCGGTCAATTTCTGTCATAGTTTCTGCTCCTCCAAGGTAGTGAGTAAATCGTATTCATTTTCTGCTACTCGTCTTCCTATAGCAGCGATTTCTAAAGAGTTTGTTCTTCCACTTCTAAAATCGCCTCCCATTTGTAGGCAAATGATTCCCCAACGGAGAGTTCCAAATATCTCCCACCATTGCAAAGTCGCTATTGAGATTCTTCGGCCACTTTCTATTTCGTAATTATCCAAGAGGGACGTATAGTCAGATATTCCAGCGACCTTACCTGAACCTCCGAATCTCCAAGCGCGCACGCACATCCATCCGAGATCTTCACATGGGTCACCAAGGTGGGCTATTTCCCAATCCAATACAGCGTTAAGCCCTTTTTCTCCGAACAGGAGGTTACCGAGACGGTAGTCACCATGGACAAAGGTAATACCTGTAGGCGGTGGGCGGTTTTTTTCAAGCCAGCGAAATGCTAAATCAAATGTTGGATGGGGGTCTTGGAGGGCTTCATAAACCAATCTTAAAGTATCAAGAGCATCATCGGTTCTTTGAAGGTCGATGTCAGTAAGTTCAGTTTTTTGTATGGAATGAATAGCTGCAAGTGCTTTCGCAGAGTCTGTAATAAAGTTTTGCCTAGCAACGCCCCATTCATCGTCGCGTAGAATCTTCCGAGCAATTGTTTCACCAGGTATTTTAGACGTGATGCTGAAACTGCGGCCGTTAAAGTTTTCAGAATGGCCAGAAAGGATGACGTTAGGGACTGGGACTCCGTTTTTTTTGGCAATAGTTATAATTTTTGCTTCACGAGCGCATGTTCCTTCCAGCCGTTCCATGCCAGGCCGGTCCATTTGGAGAATCAGATCAAGTGTTTGATTGTTTGAGTTTTCTGCAGCAAAGCTCCAGGTTTCACGGTTTGCTCCTCCCGATAAGCGGGCAAGTCCGGTGACTTCAATCTCCCCAAGTGTGCTTTGGAGGATTTCAGTTAGTTTCTCTGAAAGATTGTGAGCATTATCGCCCATTGAAGTTGATTCCTGTAGGTTGCCCATCTTTAATCTGGTCCAAGTATTCGCTCATTCCCATCCCAACTACTCCATTGCATGTATAGCGAGTCATAGCTTCGGTGATTCGGGTGTGTAGTTTTTCCCCGTTAGGGCTTTCTCGCCGGTTCCGAAGGGGGATAAGTGAAACTACTTCTCCAGAGATTGTGTATTCTTTGCCTTCTTTGGTTTTTGCCCAACACTCCATTCCAGTTTGATACCCATCAGAGTCCCAAACCGAATCAACACGGCAGTCAGTGATTATCTTATATTCGTTACCTTCTAGGACCATGCCAGAAGCCTTAATGATTTTGTTTGTTTCGTCGCGCGATATTACCGAAAGCATCATGGCGAAGTCTTCGGAGAAAACCATGGGGAGCCATCGGTACCAATTGATTGATTGCCAGTATCGAGGACCCCACGATTTATCTCTTAAACCTAAGCCGTTGATCTGGTAGCTCGTAGAATTAATCTTAAAAGTTCCTGACATTTTGCCGTGCTGTTCATAGTGCGCTTTCGCGAAACTAGTTTCACTTTCCTGAATAAGATCACTTCCATCCTCATATGTTGGCCTTCCTCCAAACATTGGCGACATGCCATCCCAGTGCAACTCTATAGAGCAGTCAAGTATTGGATTTTCTTTAAATGCAGTTCTGGGGTTCGCCATTTGCTTTGGCTCATTGAGGATGCATATTTTCCCTTCATACGTAACTTCCAATTTTTTGAAAGGATCAAGTATTTCAATTTTTAATCCGCCGGCATTCATTTCTTGATTTGTTGAAATTTTTGGTCGCCCAAACATGAAACCAACTTGCCCGTTGGGAAGGTATAAGCAGACTGACATTTCCGCGTAACCCTCGTTAACTCTATTTCCGAGTCTGAACCAGCCACCAATTTCTTGGTTGAGATCAAATGTATTGAAATACATGGATTCGTTGTAGTTTGTGACAGGGTCTGGCTCATGAGGGTATTCATCAGAGGGTTCAAGAACAGTTATAATTTTCTTTTCAGCCATAAGTTAGACGTTAGCCGGTATGGCTACGGGCTTACATTCTTGACAATATGATTTTGTGTTTCATCATTGCCGATAGTTATTTAGCTCTTTAGAGGCTTCGAAAGGTAATTGTGTTTTGTCTTGGGTGGTGATCTTTGATCTAATGGGCTTAGGTAGAGATGAGGGGGATAAATGACAGGTCGTTTGGATGGTAAAGTTGCGGTGATCACTGGTGCTGGAAACGGTATTGGTAGATCTACAGCTATTCGTTTTGCTGAAGAAGGCGCAGCGGTGATCGTTGCTGATATCCAAAGTGATAAAGCTCTGGAGACTGCTGAAATGATTAATGAAGTAGGTGGGAGAGCAAAATCGATAGGTGTTGATGTGACAAGTGGAGCTGACAACGATGCTATGGCCGACTTGGCTGTTGAATCGTATGGAGGTTTGGACTGCTTAGTTACTGCTGCTGGGATAAGCCACGCTAATTATGTCTCCGGCGATATCGAACCTGACATAAAAAATATTGTTACGAGTCGTGAGGATTATTTAGAAAGACCAGGGTGGGAATTCGTAGAAGGAGACCCTGAGCAATTTGACAAAGTGCTCAGTGTCAATCTCAAGGGAACTCTTCTCGGAATGCAGTCTTGCGCGGCGAGAATGTTAGAGAGCGGCACTCAAGGCTCAATAGTGACTGTTGCTAGTATCGCAGCGAAACATCCAGATGCTGGTCCGGTTCCCTATACCGTTTCAAAAGCTGGTGTGTGGATGCTAACCAAGAAGGCCGCCCGCATGTTGGGTCCCGTAGGGATCCGTGTTAATTCCATAGGGCCAGGATTTATTAGTACTCATATGACTGCGATTATTGATCTCATGGATGAAAGTGAAACGGCGGCATTTAATGAAATGATCCCGCTCGGTCGACGAGGGGAACCTATTGAAATCGCTAACGCAGCATTGTTTCTCTGTAGTGATGAGTCGAGTTATTTCACCGGAGAGATTCTTCACCCAGATGGCGGATTCTTTACAGAATGAATTAAAGCCCTAGATTTCGGCCAACTATTTCTTTCATAATCTCTGTAGTTCCGCCGTAGATGCTTTGTACACGTCCATCTCTCCATAGGCGAGAAATTGGGTATTCATGCATGTATCCATACCCCCCGTGAAGTTGGAGACATTGATCAACTGCTCTTTTCTGGAGTTCGGTCGTCCACCATTTCGCCATCGCTGCTTCTTCGGCAGTCAATTCTTCATTGTTTAGCGCTAGCGAACATTTATCTACGAAGGCCCATGCGAATTCTAGTTCGGTTGCGATTTCTGCCATCTTGAATCTGCTGTTTTGGAAACTCCCAACTGGTTGCCCGAATGCCTGTCGTTCTTTAATGTATTCGAGTGTGAGATTGAAGGCGTACTGAGTTCCTGCGACGGCAGAAACAGCTATGTTAAGTCTTTCTTGAGGAAGGTTGAACATCATGTAGTAGAAACCTTGGTTTTCTTCGCCAAGTAAATTTTCTGATGGAACTCGGACGTCAGTGAAAAAGAGTTCAGCAGTATCTTGGCTATGCCTTCCTATTTTTTCTAAATTTCTTCCTCGTTCAAAACCTTCCATTTCTCGTTCAACTACAAAAAGTGAAATTCCACGATGTCGGGCGTCTAGGTCCGTTTTCGCAGCGACGATAACAAGGTCGCTGTTGATTCCATTGGAGATAAATGTTTTTGTCCCGTTAAGAATGTATGTTTTACCGTCTCTAATCGCTGTTGTCGCTATTGACGCTAAGTCAGAACCCGTACCTGGTTCGCTCATAGCGATAGCGGTAATAAGCGAACCATTTGTTAGCCCATGCATCCACCGTTCTTTTTGTTCGGTAGTGCAATATTCCTTAAAATATGGAAGGCAAATATCGTTATGAAGTCCGAGACCTGAACCAGCGGCAGCAACCCCAGCAAGGTCAAATTCTTCACCCATTATTTGATTAAAGCGATAGTCGTTGATCCCACCTCCACCGTATTCTTCCGGGAGATCGATTCCTAGAAACCCGTGTTCGCCGGCTTTTTCAAACAATTCTCTGCTTACTATCCCTTCTCGTTCCCACAGGTTATGGTGTGGAACCATTTCCTTCTCCACAAATTGTCTGAATGTCTCTCTGAATAGTTGGTGTTCCTCTTCAAATATTGTTCGTTTCATGAAATCTCTCCACTTCCATTTTTTGATCGTAGGAAAGCTTCTATTTGCGCTGGAGCGTCGTCGCTAGAATCTAGTTCTGAACGGAACCCTGTCAAGCTAGTTACAGCTATGTAGCCTTCATCTACGAGGGCTGTATCTGTATCTTGTTTCAGTTCAACATCTCGGGGGGACACAACAATCCGTAATTTTCCAGGGATAGTTCCCTCTAGAGATGTTTTTGTTGTTCCAAAAGCAGCGATTCTTCCCCACTGAACACCGCGGATTTGTGCAATTGGTTTGTTAGGAACATTTATGTTCAGAACTGTTTTTCTTGGAGCTTTCATTATCCAAGTAGCAGCAGCTGTTGCGACAAAACCACTTGTTTCCCAAAGCATTTGGCTCTCCGTCCTTTTCTGGCTAATTGCGATTCCAGAGATGCCGAAGTTTTGGGCGATCATCGCAGCTCCGACCGTTCCGGAATGAAGGATTCCACGCCCACAATTTGCTCCATCATTACTTCCTGAAATAACGAGCTCCGGTGGTTTGCCGAAGGTCCCCAGCATTGCGGTTAAAACGCAAAATGCTGGGGGGCCATCAACGCCCCACGCCTCAATATCAGGTGCAGACGGAATCGTGTACTCTTGGATTTCAAATTCGGCACCATTATCAAGAGTCCCAACTCCTGCCCCCCAACCTGACCTTTCACTTGATGGCGCAGCCACAGTAATCTCATGACCCTCTTTAGTAAGTGCTATTGCAAGGGCGTGCAGGCCTGGTGAAAAAACGCCGTCGTCATTTGTTAATACAATTCTCGTCATTAGAAATCTATCCCTTCAATAAATGATGCAAGTCCATAGTCAGTAGCAGCAGTAAATGTTCTTTTTATACATTTATCTAGAAGCTGCTTCCCCCGTTCATTTGCGTAATCAAGGTCACTATCAATTACTTGATTGTAGGTTTGAACCATGAGACTTGCTTTTATGTCAGCCCAACACTCATCTATTGAGTATTTACTTACACCGTTAGCAATTAATTCCTCATGATAATGTTTCACGAGTTCCAATTCGTGGTTTCTTCTATCCTCTATTTCTAAAGAGGCACTTAACCAGTTCGAAATATCCCATGCCCCCCAAAATCGGGTGCAATATTGGAAGTCAATTATGGTTATAGCCCCATCAGTGCTGATGAGGTAATTTTCGCATCTAGCATCGTTGTGGGTAAAGGTTTGGTTACCTTGTGCAACTGCCCAATCTAAAAAATCAGGGTACCTTGGAATGAAATTCTCAACAGCATCAAGTGTGTCAGCATCAAGTTCTCTAGACCATGTGGTTTTAAAATTCTGGAATAGTTTTTTTGCTAAAAATTGGGATTGCTTGTACATGGGGTTGTTCATCGGAGGAAGCCAATCAAGTTCATACAGTTCGTCTGTCTCCCAATAATGTGCATGAAGCTTTGCTAACAGCGAAAAAACTGATGCAGTTTTTTCCACATCAGCTCCGGTTATCTGGTCCATGACAGTCGTATTTAAGATCTCTTCAATCAGAATTGAGAAAGGGACACCTTCAATATCGATTTCTGAGAAATAACATTCTGGTGCGTGAACGGGGAATTTCTTTCGTCCTTTTTTATAGAAATTCACTTCGCGCGCGTAATAACCCATTGTTTGACAGAGCAGAATATTTTCTGGTGCTTGGGACTGGAATTTCGCCACCAGTGTCTTCGGACCTATATTGCCTAGTGCGTAAGTGAGATGAAGACGGCTTACCTCTCCTAGAATTCCAACTCCCTCGCCTATGTCAGTCCATGAAAAATCAGTGATCTCTCCAAACTCTTCAGGAAGCACCTGATTAAGCCACTCAGTTGAAATTTCGTTAACAGTTGATGGAATCATCATATGAAAGCAATCCGACAACAATGAAGCGTTAGATGCTTTTTAAATCTTCCATAACTTGCCGCCATTGTTCAGGCTCGGATTGCCCTGGAGCATAGAAACTTAATCGATCAATGACATCGCCAAATCTTTTCCCAAGTTCAGGTGCAATCTTGTCAGGCTCACCAACGACAGCAAAAGTGTTTAGGATCTCATCGTCAATAAGAGTTCCCATTTTCACCCAATCTCCCTGTTTCGAGAGTTGGTTAAGTTCCTCTTGGAGTCCTCCCCAACCATGCAACTCAAGTACTCCACGGTAAGCAGGAGTTGAGCCATAGAAAGCAATCTGTTGACGGGTAGCAGCTGCCGCTTGTTGCATCTGCTCTTCATTCTGTCCTGTAACGACAAAGAATGGTCCAGAGATAGAGAAATCGTCAAGAGATTTACCAGCCTTTTCTCTTCCTTTAACAATGTTGGGGATTGTGACTTCGCGCAGGTACTTTTCAGTGGTGAAGCCATGACAGATAATCCCATCGCATACTTCACCAGCGACTTGTGTCATAAGTTCACCTACTGCAGCTAAATAAATTTTTGGTGGCCCAAAACCTCCTAATTCTGCTTTATTAGGGGCAAAGAACGGAGTCATCAAAGTATGCGTGTAAAAATCTCCGCGGAAATTTAGTCTTTCCCCAGTTAGCCACGAATCCCATATAGCGCGGGTCGCTGAAATCATCTCTCGCATGCGAGCAGCAGGTTTTGACCACTCCATACTAAAACGTTTAGTGATATGGGGTTTAATTTGGCTTCCTAGACCAAGATTAAATCTCCCGTTACTCATTGCTTGCAGATCCCAACCGATATTTGCGAGAATCATAGGGTTTCTAGCAAAAGCAACCGCGATCGATGTCCCGAGTTCAATTTCCTCTGTATGTTCTGCTGCAATAGTTAGAGGAAGGAACGGATCATGACTTGTTTCAGCTGTCCAGATACCGTCGTATCCTCGTTCCTCTTGCGATTTTGCTTCACGCGCAATATCGCTGATGTTTGTGGATCCCATTCCTAACCCGCCGTCTACTTTCATACATCTACTCCTTCTACGTTACGTTCACGTAATTTATCTGCTGAACATTGGAACTCTCCTGATAGATCGTAAGGCCCTGAATAATGTGGTTGCAGGAATCTTCGGCTGAATTTCCAACCCTCGGTTGTTAGAACATATTCGTCATCGTAATGTGCGAGGAGAATTCCTCGATCTCCATTTGCACGCACAACTTGTTCCTGAATATACCATCTTCCACTCGCAGCATTTCCTGAGGGATCAATATCAACACCCCCGTTTAGAACAGTCTGGATGGTTGCTTCAAACCCTTGCATTGCCCCATACCAGAGTTTCTTGATCGCATCTAGGCCCTCTACCAGTCTCCCTCCTCCAAGGTCCCAAACAGCATCTTCAGCCCACGTGGATGACCACTGCTCTCCATTTCTATGGACGACTGCATCTGCGTATTTATGGACGAGCATCGCAATTTCGGAATATGGTTCATTGGTAGCGGACATGGGTTTCTCCTCGTTAATGCTGGTTTAGCAGGAATAAAATTGTTTTGCCTATCGTGGACCTTGATAGTCTAAGAAAGCTTTAAGATCAATTGACGAAGCTATATTTGCTATTGGGTATTAGGAGGAAGCTATGAAACTCGGTTATAACACTGGTTATTGGAGTGCGGGCCCACCAAAAGGTGTTGAAAATGTCATTGCGGAATGTGACAAGCTCGGATTTGAACATATATGGACGGCAGAAGCCTATGGGTCGGATGCACTTAGTCCTCTAGCTTGGTGGGGGGCGAACACAGAACATGTGAAACTTGGAACAGCGATCATGCAGATGTCAGCTCGAACTCCTGCAGCGACGGCAATGGCAGCCATCACTATGGATCATTTGAGCGGAGGGAGATTCATTCTTGGTTTAGGCGCTTCTGGACCTCAAGTCGTTGAAGGATGGTATGGAGAGCCCTATCCGCGCCCGCTTGAACGAACACGGGAATTTGTAGAGATAGTTCGTTCAATTGTTGCCCGTAAAGAGCCAGTAGAGTTCTCTGGAAAGCATTATTCAATGCCTTTTCCTGAAGGCACTGGACTTGGAAAGCCTCTGAAGTCAACAGTTCATCCGCTTAGAAACGAGATTCCAATTTACTTGGCTGCGGAAGGCCCCAAGAACGTTGCTTTGTCAGCCGAAATCTGTGATGGATGGCTTCCATTGTTTTTCGCTCCCAAAGATAACGACTTCTACAGGAATGCCTTGCAGACGGGATTTGATGCTGCAGGTCGCCGTGGATGGGGTGATTTCGAAGTTGCCTGCACAGTAACTGTCATCCCTGGAGAAGATGTTGATTCATGCGCAGACTTGCTGAGGCCAATGATTGCTTTATATGCCGGTGGAATGGGTGCGAAAGGCCAAAACTTTCATTATGACGTTTTCGCCCGAATGGGCTTTGAAGAGGATTGCGAAAAAATTCAAGAACTATACCTCTCAGGTAACAAGAAAGACGCCATAGCTTCTGTGCCAACAGAAATGGTTGAAGCTATTGCTTTGGTCGGACCTCCAGACAAGATTAAAGATGAGCTATCAATGTGGGAAGAATCAGTGGTAGATACCATGCTTATCTCTGGTGGCATGGACCTTGTTCATTTCGTTCACGATTTGGTTGGGTGAAATGGCTTTAGACGACCGTACGCCAATAATTGTCGGGGTAGGACAACATAAACAACAGTTATCTGAAGTATCAGAAGCGCAGGAACAATACTTGCTCATGGAACAAGCGTTACGGGTTGCTGCTGATGATGCGAATTCCTCCAAGTTATTAAGTTGTATTGATCGCGTTCTGGTCATAGGAGGCATGTGGAGTTACCCCGACCCAGGCCGTTTGATTGCAGATGCAGTTGGTTCACCTAATGCAAAAACCCTCTTAAGTGCTATGGGCGGAAATATGCCTCAAGCCAGCGTAAGCGACTCATGTGAGAGAATAGCTGCAGGAGAAATGGAAGTCGCTGTAGTTGTAGGGGGCGAAGCCGTTTACAGTAAAAACAAGTTACGAAAAGTGGGGCAGGATCTCAAAAAGACAGGAACAGACTTCCAACCTGCAACAAAATTTGGTGCAAATGTTTCAATGTCTTCTCAACATGAGCGAGATAACGGATTCCTTATGCCTACACAGGTATATGCGTTATTCGAATCAACTATTCGTGCGAACAGAAAAGAGACTCATAGAGAACATCGCCAGAGGATCTCTTCATTATGGGCAGGGCTAAATCAAGTAGCGGCAAGAAACCAATATGCCTGGGTTCAAACACCTATGTCTGCAGAGGAGATAATGGAAGCGAATCCCTCAAACCGAATGGTCGGATACCCATATACCAAATCGATGAATGCAAATTCCTTTGTTGATTTTGGCGGAGCGATAATCATCTGTTCAGTTGGGAAAGCTAAAGCTTTGGGAATAAACCCTGACCGATGGGTATTCCCACACTCAGCTACAGATGGCCATGCTTCGTACTTTTTTTCAGAAAGGGATAATTTCTTTGAGTCACCTGCAATACGCCTTACCGGAAACCGCTGCCTTGAATTAGCTGGAGTAACTATTGACGAAATAGGCCCAATGGATCTTTATTCATGCTTTCCATCAGTTGTGCAAATAACTATGCAAGAACTCGGGATCTCTTCAGATCGTGAAGTAACCACAACAGGAGGGTTGTCATTTTTTGGTGGGCCAATGAATAGTTATGTTATTCATGCGATTGCAAGCACCGTTGATGCAGTAAGAGCTACTGGGAAAGCGGGTTTTGTCCATGCAAATGGTGGTTATGCGACGAAACATGCTTGTGCAGTCTATGGAAATAAACCGCCTGAAAGAGATTTCCGCCGCGAAGATCTCCAAAATGAAATTGACACACATCCAACTAGAGCAGTGGACGAAAGCCCATCTGGCGATTCAGTTATAGAGGCATACACAGTCATGCATGGGAGAGAAGGTCCGGAGAAAGCATTAATCACTGCAATAATGACTGATGGAAGACGAGCACTTACATCTTCAGTAGATTTGTCACTTATCGAAACGATGCTTGAAGAAGAATTCGTTGGTAAAGACATGTTCTTCAAGCTCAATGGAGAATTTGTTATAAAAAGCTAGCCCTTTAGGCAAAGTCTTCAATTGTGGCTATTGTCGGTGCATGGATCTTGAGAAAATTATTGAAGCATCAAAACATCTCGGTGAGTGGGCGCATATCGCAACTGTCAGTTCTTCCGGAACCCCATATGTGACACCAGTTCACCCCTGTTGGGAGGCAGAAACACTGTGGACCATGGTGGGGGAAGATTCGGTGAAAGCAAAAAATATTAAATCATCTCCTCTCGTTTCATGTCATTGGCAGGTAAGCCCGGAAACAAATTTTGATAGTTTGATCATCTGGGGGAAAGCAGAAATCTTCACAGACCTTGAGACCAAAGAACGCCTCTGGGATGGTGTGTTTGACTATGATCTGAATGCATTTGCACCCGGTGGCCCATCAGACTCTCCAGGAACTGGCTTTATGTCCATTGAGCCTTCAAAGGCAGTGATCTTAAAGGGCATGGGTATGGGAGGACGGTTTGAATGGAAATCTTCAAAGAACTAATTTGATTCGGAGCTACTGCGCGCCATGCCAATTAGACCCTGTCGGAACTGAGATAATTGATTGGGTTAATGTAACTGCCTAGTGAGATTAACTACCTACTAAGAATGGTTACTCCACTTATGCCAGGCGCACCATACACATGGGTGTAAGCCACTTTAGGATCATTGGGGACTTGTCGTTTGCCTGCTGCTCCACGGAGTTGAAGTACGTTCTCATAGACTTGGCGTAGCCCAGAAGCTCCGACTGGTTCTCCATTCGCAAGGCATCCTCCATCAGTATTAACTGGGAGTCGGCCTCCTATTTCTGTTTCCCCTTGTTGGATGATTCGTTCTTGTTCTCCATGTTCACAGAATCCATTCTCAGCCATATGCATGATCTCAGCTCCTGCTTCTGTGTCTTGCAATTGTGCGACATCAATGTCATCAGGTCCGATACCGGCCAATTCAAACGCTGCTTTTGATGTGTCCACAGTTGGCCCTTGCCCATCTTCAAGTGCTAGCCAAGGAGCCATAACCTCAAAGGATCCCCAACGTCTGCTTCGGACAACAGCAGCATTTAGGTATATAGGGGTATCAGTGTATTTATGTGCTTGATCAGCTCGAGCAAGGAGAAGTGCCACTCCGCCTTCAGCAGGGCTACAGAACATGAATTTAGTTAAGGGATAGCTCAACATATCTGATTCTAGAATTTGTTCTTCGCTGATAGGCAGACGTCTCCACGCGTTAGGGTTGTGTTCAGCGTTTCGAAAAGCTTTTGCAGAAACTTTAGCGAGAGTGTTATGGCTTATCCCAAAGTTTTCCATATATCGGTTGATTTTCATTCCGAAGAACTGTGTGGTTAGAGCAAGCC
>MPLT02155843.1_pt1 | contig 50659 bp, 45 predicted proteins | sample 1617391 | NCBI WGS metagenome assembly MPLT02 (sample SAMN05944800, study PRJNA350692) | marine metagenome | biome: marine; feature: ODZ; material: water; isolation source: 70 m water sample filtered on 0.2 um supor filter | place: Pacific Ocean | collected 2012-04-08 | depth 70m m
ACAAGAGCACTTGTTTCTTATATAAGAGATAATGGAGCTATGAATGCAGTTATTTCAACTGATACTAATGGAATAGATAAATTAAAAAAAAATCTTAGAAATTTGCCATCTATGAAAGGCTTAGAGCTAGCTTCAAAAGTTTCTACAAAAAAACCATATTACTTTGGAGATTCAGACTCTAAATTTAGAATTGCAGCATTAGATCTAGGAATAAAAAAAAATATTCTAAGAAATTTATCTAAAAGAGATGCTTATATTAAGGTTTTTCCTTTCAATACAACATTTGATGAAATGTCTAAATGGAATCCTGATGGATATTTTATTTCAAATGGTCCTGGTGATCCAGAACCTCTTAAACATTCAATTCAAACAGCTAAAGATATTTTAAAAACAAAAATTCCACTATTTGGAATATGTTTAGGTCATCAAATAATTGCTTTAGCTAATGGAATTTCTACATATAAAATGCATAATGGTCATAGAGGAATAAATCATCCAGTTATAAATTTAATAACAGGAAAAGGTGAAATATCTTCTCAAAATCATGGTTTTGCTATAAGTAGAGAAGAAACTGAATCAAATCCTAATGTTGAAATAACCCATGTTCATTTAAATGATAATACTATAGCAGGAATTAAAATAAAAAATAATAATTGTTTTTCAGTTCAGTATCATCCTGAGGCAAGTCCTGGTCCTCATGACTCAAGTTACCTTTTTGATCAATTTATTGAAATGATTAACATCAACAAATAAGTATGAGTAAAATATCTAAAATTCTTGCTAGACAAATTTTTGATTCTAGAGGAAATCCAACAGTTGAAGTAGATGTTTTAACTGAAAATGGTTTTTTAGGTAGAGCAGCTGTACCATCTGGTGCCTCCACTGGAGAACATGAAGCTGTTGAATTAAGAGATGGTGGAAAAAAATATATGGGAAAAGGTGTTTCAAATGCTATAAATAATGTAAACTCAATCATTTCTAAAGAAATAGTTGGGAAATCAGTTTTTAATCAAAAGGAAATAGATAAACTAATGATTAATATTGATGGGACTCCTAATAAATCAAAATTAGGTGCTAATGCTATTTTAGGAGTTTCCCTTGCGATAGCAAAAGCTGCAAGTAATGAAAAAAAGATTCCACTTTATTCTTATATTTCAAATGGTAAAGGGAATACCCTGCCTGTTCCAATGATGAATATAATTAATGGAGGATCACATTCAGATGCTCCAATAGCTTTTCAGGAATTCATGATTATGCCAGTTAAGGCAAATTCATTTACTCATGCAATGCAAATTGGAACAGAAATTTTTCATAATCTAAAAAAAATTCTTTCTGATAGAGGATTAACTACATCTGTTGGTGATGAAGGAGGTTTTGCTCCAAAATTAGATGGAACAGAAGATGCTTTAAACACTATTATTTTAGCTATTGAAAAATCAGGATATTCTGCTGGAAATCAAGTAATGATTGCTTTGGATTGTGCATCATCTGAATTTTATATTGATGGAATGTATAATTATTCCAAATTTGAAGGAAAAAATGCAAAAATTTTAAATTCAAAAGAGCAAGCAGATTATTTGTCACAACTTGCTAAAAAATATCCTATAATTTCTATTGAAGATGGAATGGATGAAAATGATTGGAATGGATGGGAATATTTAACAAAAATATGTGGAGATAATGTTCAACTTGTAGGGGATGATTTATTTGTTACCAATGTGGAGAGATTATCAAATGGAATAAAAAATAAAATTGGAAATTCAATATTAATTAAAGTAAATCAAATTGGGACGCTTTCTGAAACTATTGATGCTGTAAAAATGGCTCATTCTGCAGGTTTTACTAGTGTTATGTCTCATAGATCAGGTGAAACAGAAGATGATACTATTGCAGATCTATCAGTTGGATTATCTACTGGTCAAATTAAGACTGGTTCTGCTTCTAGAAGTGATAGAGTTGCAAAATACAACCAATTATTAAGAATAGAGGAAGAATTAGGGGAAAGAGCTTACTATCCAAAAGAAAAGGCTTTTAAAATAGAATTTTAAAGTAAGTTTTTTTCTGTAATTTTATCGATAATATTTATAAAATGAAGAATAAGGCACATTTAAATATAAATGATAGCAAAATAGAATTAGATTTAGTAAAGGGATCTGAAAATGAAGTTGGAGTAGATATTAGTGGGTTAAGGATAAAATCTAATTTGATAACTCTTGATCCTGGTTATAAAAATACAGGATCATGTAGAAGTGAAATTACTTTTTTAGATGGAGAAAAAGGAATTTTAAGATATAGAGGATATTCTATAGAAGAGTTAGCTGAAAAAGCTGATTTTTTAGAGGTAGCTTTCTTATTAATTTTTGGGAATCTTCCTAATAAAAATCAATTAGATAAGTTTTTAGTTGATATTAATGAAAATTCAATAATTGATGAAGATATTAAGAGAATTCTTGAAAGTTTTCCTAAATCTGCTCATCCAATGGGAATTCTTTCTTCATTAACAAGTGCATTAATTGCATTTAATCCAGAAAAAAAAATAAGTCTCAATAATAAAGATGATGGAGATCAAGATTATATGTATAATTCTGTTGTTAAACTTCTGGCTAAAATTCCAATTTTAGTTGCATGGGTTCATCGTAGAAGAAAAGGTTTGCCATTAGATTATGGAGATAATAATTTAGGTTATGTTGAAAATATCACAAAAATGATGTTTCAGCTGCCAAATCAAGATTATGTAAAAAATCAAGTTATTATAGATGCTATGAATAAGCTTTTGATTTTACATGCAGATCATGAACAAAATTGTTCAACTTCAACTGTCAGAATTGTTGGTTCATCTGAGGCAAGTTTGTTTGCTTCAATTGCAGCTGGAATATCTGCATTATGGGGAAGATTACATGGAGGTGCAAATCAAGCTGTTTTAGAAATGTTAGAAGCAATTAAAAAAGATGGAGGAGATACAAAAAAGTTTATGTTAAAAGCAAAGGACAAATCAGATCCATTTAGACTTATGGGCTTTGGACATAGAGTTTATAAGAATTTTGATCCTAGAGCAAAAATAATTAAGGTTACTGCTGATCAAATTTTAAATGAGCTTGGAATTAGTGATCCTATTTTAGATATAGCTAAAGGTTTAGAAAAAGAAGCTTTAAAAGACAGTTATTTTGTAGAAAGAAAACTTTATCCAAATGTTGATTTTTATTCTGGAATTATTTATAAAGCTCTTGAGATTCCAAACGAAATGTTTACTGTTATGTTTGCTTTAGGAAGGCTTCCTGGTTGGGTAGCTCATTGGCGTGAAATGAGATTAAATAATGAACCAATTGGAAGACCTAGACAAATTTATACAGGTGAAACTTTAAGGAATTTTTTAGATATAGAATCACGTTAACTTTCAATTAGATCTAAGTAAAATGACTTTTTCTGTAAATGACGAAACTTCAAAACTTGTTTCTGTTATTATAGGAATCGCAAATAGTTTAGGTGGAATTCCTAAGATTGAAGATCTTTACGACCCTAAATCCATTGAGAATTTAAATAAAGGAGAATATCCTTTGGAATTAGATATGATTAATGAATTAGAGAATTTATCTAATACTTTAAAAAGAAATGGAGTAGAGGTTTTCCGACCAAAGAATATAATTAATTGTAATCAAATTTTTACTAGAGATATTGGATTTGTTATTGAGAATTACTTTTTTAAATCTAATATTCTTCCAAAAAGATCTAAAGAATTTCAAGGAATTGAATCCATCCTTAATAATTTTAATGGAGAAATAATAAATATTCCAGAGAATGTACATGTAGAAGGTGGGGATATATTAACAAATTTTGATCATATTTTTATCGGATATTATGATAATGATGATTATCCAGATTTATTTACTGCTAGAACAAATCGTAATGCAGTTAATTATTTTAAAGAATTTTTTCCAAATAAAAAAATTAAAGATTTGCATTTAAAAAAATCCAATTCAGATCCTTTAAATAATATTCTTCATTTAGATTGTTGTCTTCAATTAATCGGAAAAGATAAAGCTATTATATATCCTGAAGCCTTCACTTATAGAAAAGATTATAAATGGTTAGAATCCTTTTTTGGAATTGAAAATATTTTCTTGATTAATAATAAAGAAATGTATCAAATGAATAGTAATATATTATCAATCAATCACGATTTGGTTATTTCTGACCCATCCTTTAAAAGATTAAATAACTGGTTGGAGTTAAAGGGTTTTACTGTTAAAAAAGTTGCTTTTAATGAGATTTCTAAACAAGAAGGTTTGTTTCGATGCTCTTCACTACCATTAATAAGAAATTAAATTATGCCTAATAATTTACACTCAGTCTTAATGATAAGACCTTCAAGTTTTAGACACAACCATGAAACGGCTAAAAATAATTATTTCCAAATTCAAAACCTTAATTTAAATAATGATATTGTTTTAAAAAATGCTCTTTTAGAGTTTGATAATTTGGTTTCTAAAATTAAAGATTGTGGAATTAATGTTAATGTTTTTCATGATGATAATAAAGAAGATACACCAGACTCTATCTTCCCAAATAACTGGATTACTTTTCATGAAAATAATAGAATAGCTATATATCCAATGTATGCAAAAAATAGACGTTTAGAAAGAAATGAAGATGTATTTAAATTTTTAGAAAAAAATAAAATTTATATAAATGAAATAATTGACTATACAAGTGCAGAAAATGAAGGGCTTTTTTTAGAAGGAACAGGAAGTATGGTATTTGATAGATTAAATAAAAAGGCATATTGTTCTATTTCAGAAAGAACTAATGAACATCTTATTTATGAATTTTGTAATGATTTTGAATATATGCCAATAGTTTTTAATTCTTTTCATACTCATGAAAATGAAAGAAAACCAATTTATCATACTAATGTAATGATGTGTAATGGAGCTCATTATAGTGTAATATGTTTAGATGCTATTGACAATGAAGCTGAAGTGAAAAAGGTTATAGAAAGTTTAGAAGATGATAATAAAGAAATAATTACTATTTCAGAAGATCAACTAAAATTATTTGCTGGTAATATGATTGAGTTAAGAAAAAATGAGAATAGTTTTCTTTTTATGAGTGAAACAGCTTATTTATCTTTAGAAAAAAATCAATTAAAAAGGTTGAAAGCACATTCTGAATTGATATATTCTCCAGTTGATACTATAGAAAAATGTGGGGGAGGAAGTGTAAGATGTATGATAGCTGAGATATTTATTTAAAATATAATTATTCTTTTTATAAGTATATTTACTCGCAAATTATTTAAATGAATCTTTATAATATTTTAAAGGATCAAATTTCAAAATTTATTTTGTTAAAATTTGATTTAGACTTTAATGATATTGAAATTCAAACTACCAAAAAAGATTTTAATGGCGATATTACAGTAGTTATTTTTCCATTATTAAAACTTCTTAGAAAATCTCCTATAGAAATTGGCAATGAAATTGGTTTGTTTCTCCTAAAAGAATCAAAATATGTAGATAATTATAATTTGATTCAAGGGTTTTTAAACTTATCAATTAATAATAAATTTTATATAGAGTTTTTAAATCAAATAATTGAAGATAAAAATTATGGAATTCTTAAACCTAATACAGATGACCCTCTATTTTTAATTGAGTATTCTTCACCTAATACAAACAAACCTCTCCATTTAGGTCATATTAGAAATATTCTATTGGGTTATTCTATTTCTGAGATTTTAAAAGCAAATGGAAAAAATGTACATAAAACTCAAATAATCAATGATAGGGGAATCCATATATGTAAATCTATTGTAGCATGGTTAAAATTTGGAAAAAATTCTAACCCCAAAGATACTAGTGAAAAAGGAGATGCTTTTGTTGGAAAATACTATGTTCTTTTTGATGAAATTTATAAAAAGGAGATTTCTAAATTGATAAATGATGGAAATGAAAAAGATTATGCCGAAAAAAATGCTCCTATTTTCCTTGAAGCACAAGATTTATTAATTAGATGGGAAAAAGGTGATAAAGAAGTTATTGATCTTTGGAAAAAAATGAATTCTTGGGTTTATAAAGGTTTTGATAAAACATATAATGATTTAGGAGTAGATTTTGATTCTTATTATTATGAAAGCAATACATATTTACTTGGTAAAGAAATTATTAGTAAAGGTTTAAAAAACAATATTTTTTATAAAAAGAAAGATGGCTCTGTTTGGATAGATCTATCAGATGAAGGTTTAGATGAGAAAATTTTATTAAGAGCAGATGGAACCTCAGTATATATGACACAAGATTTAGGAACAGCGTATTTAAGACATAAAGATCATCCAAATATGGATGGAGTAATCTATACTGTAGGAAATGAACAAGATTATCATTTTAAGGTTTTATTTAAAATATTAAATAGATTAGGCTATGCTTGGTCTAATAATCTTCATCATTTAAGTTATGGAATGGTTGATTTACCATCAGGAAAAATGAAAAGTAGGGAGGGAACAGTTGTAGACGCAGATGAAATTATTTCAGATATGAAATTAAGCGCTAGTAATTTATCAGAAGATTTAGGAAAAATTGAAGACTATTCTCAAAGTGCAAAAGATAATCTTAATGGTATTATAGGACTTGGAGCTTTAAAATATTTTATACTAAAAGTAGATCCAAAAAAAAGAATATTATTTGATCCAAATGAATCGATTGACTTTAACGGAAATACTGGGCCTTTTATTCAATATGCATATGCTAGAATTCAGTCATTGATTAGTAAAGGTAAATTTTCAAATACCCAAACTAAATTAGATATTTATATTAATGAAAAAGAAAAAGATATTTTAAAACAGTTAATACAATTTCCAATTGCAATCAAAAGTGCTGCTGATAATTATAGTCCTGCTTTAATTGCAAATTATATATTTGAATTGGTAAAATCATTCAATTCATACTATCAATCTAATACTATTCTTAAAGTAGATGATTTAGAAATTAAAAATTTTAGATTAACCCTTTCAAATAAAGTAGGAGAAGTTATCAAAAACTCTATGAAATTATTGGGTGTTGAAGTTCCTAAAAAAATGTAAAAAAAAAACCGCTCAATGAGCGGTTTTTTTTATATAAATCTGTATTTCTTATTTAGAAACAGCAAGATTGTAAACTACAAGACCAAATCCTATTTTGTTGATTGAGTCACCAACGTTATAGATAAAGTCCATGTTTTCTGCAGCTACAAGTCCTGTCATAAATTCATACCACATTCCATCTCCTGTACCAATCATATAACCAATTGGATAGATAGCCCATCCTATAATTACAAATAAGCATAGAGTGTTGTGAGCAGATTGAACTGCACCTCCTGCAGAAGCAGCAAGTTTAGCAAGTTCTCCGAATTTGATAAGGTATACTATGTAGAAATATGCTAAACCAGAAGCTAATCCCCATAGAGCAGCATTTCCTAATCCAGCTTCACCAACATATCCACATACTAGCATTACCGTAGAAGCACAAACCAAAGTTTTTAAATGACCTTTAGTTGCTCCAGCACCTCTAAGAATAAGGTAAAATTCAACACACATTAACGGAACGGTAAGAATCCAGTCAACATATCTAAAAACTGTAGTAGCATCACCAGCAGCATGAGCATCTCTCATGTACATGTAATGAACTGCAGCAATAAAAGTAATTAATCCAGAAACTAAGATAGAAGATCTCCACTTAGAATCAACTGAATTAAGAGAAAGGAAGAAAAAGGCTGATGCTGCCATCATTGCCATAGTTCCAATCCAAAAAGTGATACCAACTATATCGTCACCAGCTGGAGCACCACCAAAAAAATACATTAGATTTAAAAAATTTTCCATAATTGTATAATTAATTGTTTTTGTTAAGGTTCAAAGATATAAAAACAATTCTTAATCCCTACATTTGTACATAAACTTTTTAACAATATGATGTTAAAATCTCAATTTTTTAACACTTTTTCATTCAAATTAATATTTTTTTCTACTATTTTATGTTTAATCCTTAATTTTGCTCTGGGTGAATTGATAAAAAATTTGTTAATTTTCAGTGGAATTTTATCATTTGGAGTAATTCACGGTGCAAATGATCTGATTTTATTAAAAAAGAAATTAAATAATAAAGAAATTACCATCTTTTCTCTATTTTTTCCTTATTTGAGTATGGTTTTTCTTTTTGGACTATTTTTTTATTTTTTCCCATCTTTTGCCTTAATTTTTTTTGTTTTATTTAGCTCCTATCATTTTGGTGAACAACAATGGACAATGTTTATTAAGAAAAAGGAGAAAAAACTAAGGGTTTTTTATTTTTCCTTTGGATTGTTTTTATTTTCTGTTCTTTTTTGGATAAATTCTCAATCTGTTATTAATATTATTAATGATATAACAGGAGTTTTGATAATTTCAGTATTCTTTGATTATTTACTAGGTTTATCAATGGTTGGATTACTGTTTTTCGGATTTTTAAACTATAGACTTCTTATTGATCAGATAATAGTACAATTTATTCTACTTGTTTTATTAACCTTGCTTTTTTTTAATTCTGATTTAATATTTGCTTTTGGTGTATATTTTGTTTTTTGGCATAGTATCCCATCAATACTGGAACAATCTAATTTTATATTTGGTTCTTCAGATATAAAATCTTTTATAAGTTATTTAAGATATGCTTTTCTCTATTGGATATTATCTTTAATAGGCTTATTTATTTTATATTATTTTTTAAAAGATCATCAAAACTTACTTTTAAGTATTTTCTTTTCTTTTCTAGCGGCTATTACTTTTCCTCATACGATTGTGATTTTTAAAATAAAGGGTAATTAATAGTACTAAATTTTAGTTATAAAATATTCTCAAATTATTAGATTTGTATTAAATAAGTTTATATGTTTAATAACCTTACAGACAAACTTAATTCTGCTTTTCAGGTTCTTAAAGGACATGGTAAAATAACAGAGATTAATGTTGCCGAAACTTTAAAGGAGGTTAGAAGGGCTTTACTTGAAGCGGATGTAAATTACCAAACTGCTAAAGAATTTACTGCAAATGTTAAACAGAAGGCTTTAGGTCAAGATGTTCTTACTAATCTTAATCCTGGCCAATTAATGGTTAAGATTGTTAAGGATGAGCTTACTTCTCTTATGGGAGGAGATACAGCAGGTATTAATCTATCTAACACATTAACTATAGTTTTAATGTCCGGACTCCAAGGTTCAGGTAAAACAACTTTTAGTGGAAAATTATCTCAATATTTAATAAAAAAGAAGTCAAAAAAACCTCTATTAGTAGCTTGTGATGTATACAGACCTGCAGCAATAGAACAATTAAAAGTAATTGGAGAACAAATTGGTGTTGAGGTTTATAGCGATGAAGAAGAAAAAAATCCTGTAAAAATTGCAAAGGATTCTATAAAATTTGCAAATAAAAACGGAAAAAATCTTGTAATTATCGATACTGCAGGGAGACTCGCAATTGACGAAAAGATGATGAATGAAATTAAAAAAATTCATGAGGCAATAAATCCATGTGAAACTTTGTTTGTTGTGGATTCAATGACAGGTCAAGATGCAGTAAATACAGCAAAAACCTTTAATGATATATTAAATTTTGATGGGGTTATTTTAACCAAATTAGATGGAGATACTAGAGGAGGAGCTGCTCTATCTATTAAATCTGTAGTTGATAAGCCAATTAAATTTATTGGTACAGGAGAAAAAATGGATGCAATTGATGTTTTTCATCCAGAAAGAATGGCTGATAGAATTCTTGGAATGGGAGATGTTGTTTCTTTAGTTGAAAAGGCTCAAGATTTATATGATGAAAAACAAGCACGTATTTTAAATAAAAAAATTGCTAAAAGTCAATTTGGATTAGATGATTTTTTAGATCAGATAAAGAAAATTAAGCAAATGGGTAACCTTAAGGATATGGTTAATATGATTCCTGGTGCTTCTAAAGCAATGGGTAATAATGAAATAGATGAAGATTCATTTAAACATATAGAAGCCCTTATATACTCAATGACTCCAAAGGAAAGATCAAATCCTAAAATTATTGATGTTAGTAGAAAAAAAAGAATTTCCAAAGGAAGTGGATTAGATGTCCAAGAGTTGAATAGATTATTGAAACAATTCGAGCAAATGTCTAAAATGATGAAAATGATGCAAGGAGGTGGATCAGGTAAATTAATGCAGATGATGCAGGGAATGAAATAATAGTATTATGGAAATTATAGATGGTAAAAAAATATCAAATCAAATAAAAGAAGAAATAAAAGATGAAGTTCAGAATATTATTTCTAATGGAGATACACCTCCTCATTTAGCTGCTGTTTTAGTTGGAGAAGATGGTGCAAGTTTAACTTATGTTGGAAGTAAAGTAAGATCCTGTGAACAAGTTGGTTTTAAATCAACACTTGTTAAATTGCCTGAGAATATTAATGAGAAAGATTTATTGTCTAAGATATATAAGCTAAATGATGATAAAGAAATTGATGGATTTATTGTTCAATTACCCTTGCCTAAACATATTGATGAAGAAAAGATTTTATTAGCTATAAATCCAAATAAAGATGTTGATGGTTTTCATCCAACTAATTTTGGTAAAATGGCCTTAAATATGAAAACATTTATTCCCGCTACACCTTTTGGGATTATGGAATTGCTTAAAAGATATAAGATAGAAACTTCTGGAAAAAATACAGTAGTTATTGGAAGAAGTAATATAGTTGGTCGTCCTATTAGTATTTTAATGAACAGCAAGGGTAACCCAGGAGATTCAACTGTAACTGTTGTTCATAGTAGAACTGTAAATTTAGAAAGTTATACTAAAAATGCAGATATAATTATATCCGCTTTAGGAATACCTGGTTTTGTAAAAAAAGAAATGGTAAAAAAAGGAGTTGTTATTATTGATGTAGGAATAACTAGAGTAAAAGACAATAATTCTCCAAAAGGTTATGTAATTAGAGGAGATGTAGATTTTGATTCTGTTAAAGAAAAGGCTAGTTATATAACACCAGTTCCTGGAGGGGTAGGCCCTATGACAATAGCTATGCTTTTAAAAAACACTTTGTTATCTAAGAGTTTATTAAAAAATAATAATTAATTACTCTTTATTTCTTATTATCAATAATAGTCAATATAACTCCAATAATTGAAACTATAAGTGCTAATCCAAATAATGGTAATTTACCTTCAATATCAGCAGATTTTAAAGCATTAGGGTCTAAACTTATAAAAAGAGCCATATAGGTTACTCCTGCTGAAAAAGACCATCCTAATAATAACATTAAATCTTGAATATTTTTTTTAAATATAAATACAGCGGATAATAAAATTAGAACAATCAAATAGTCAACAATCCATAAGGGAAAATATTGCCAATCATCCCAATAGGTATTCATTATTGTTTCAAAAACAGTAAGAATTATTGCATATAAAGTTGCTAAAAATAAATTTACTTTTTTAATCATATAAGTATTTACAAGTTAATTTCTTTATCAAATAATCGTTCAGGATCTTTAAAAGATTTAAATTCTAGTGCATTTCCAGATGGATCTTTAAAAAACATGGTTGATTGTTCTCCAACTAATCCTTTAAATCTTGTATAAGGTTCAATTATAAAAGTAATTTCTTTTTTAATTAAAAGTTTAGCAAAATTATTAAAGTCTTTCCAATCTAAAATAATTCCAAAATGAGGAACTGGAACATCTTTGCCATCTACAGGATTAGTAACATATTCTTTTTTAGTTTTATCATAATGAATAACCAACTGATGACCAAAAAAATCAAAATCTACCCAATTACTACTACTTCTTCCCTCATTAAGTTCTAATATATCTCTATAAAATTTTCTACATTTTTCTAGATTATTTACCGGAATAGCTAAATGAAAAGGTGATAATTTTTTCAAATCTATTTATATTAATTCCAGCCAATCATAAATCTTTTAATTTTTGATTTAGGTGGAATATTAATTTCTTCTATTTTTATGTCTGTGCCTCTTCTAAGATTTATAGGCAAATTACTTTTATCAATAACAAAATAAGTGTCTATTTCATCAACAAAGATTACAATGTTACTTATAGTATTTTGAATTGATGAAATTTTATGATTGATTTTAATGTCGTTAAATGTGCTATTAATATTAATTCCTTTATTAGTTTTAAACTTTTCACTTATAACTTCAATAGTTTCAATTTTTTCATTTAAATCATGTTGCTGTTTTGGAGTTAAAGTAAGAAGATGATTTTGTTCTTTATCGTAAATTAAATATTTGTCTTCTCCAGAAAACATATAATCTCCTTCACCTATTCTTTTTACAATAGAGTCATTTGAAAATAATGAATCAAGGTCTTTAATAATTGTTTCTGAATTTATTTTACCAACTTTCCCTTTTTCAATACTATAATCGATACTATAATTGGAACAACCAAGAGAAATTAAAATTACAAGAATTAAGATATATTTATTCATTCTATAAACTTTTCTAAATTACTAATTCCTTTTAAATCTTAATTAATTATATGATATATATTTGTGGAATGAATCAAAGCAATAATTCATTAAAATTAAATCAAGGACTTAATTTGCCAGTGATGGAAGCTTTTTATACTATTCAGGGTGAGGGATATTATAAAGGATCAGCTGCATATTTTATAAGAATTGCTGGATGTGATATAGGATGTCATTGGTGTGATGTTAAAGAAAGTTGGGATTCAGATATTCATCCCATTAAATCTATAGATGAAATAGTTCAAAATATTAAAAATAAATGTAAGATTGTAGTTATAACTGGTGGGGAGCCATTAATTTGGGATATGAGTCCATTAACAGAATTACTAAAAGAAAATAATTTTAAAACCCATTTAGAAACTTCAGGTTCAAATAAATTAACTGGTGATTGGGATTGGATTTGTTTATCGCCAAAAAAAAGAAAAATTCCATTAAATCAAGTTTATAAAAAAGCAGATGAATTAAAAATTATCATTTACAATAAGCATGATTTAAAATTTGCTGAAGAAGAAGCTAAAAAAGTTTCTAAAAACTGTATCCTATATCTCCAACCAGAGTGGAGTAAGAGAGATGAAATGATGCCAGTTATTATAGATTATATTATGAATAATATAAAATGGAAAGTTTCTCTACAAACGCATAAATACTTAAATATTCCTTAATTGTATAAAAGATATTTTGATCTAATAGTTTTAAAATTTTCAATTCCTTTTTTCCAACTCAATTTAATTTCTTCTTCGTTTATGCCATTAATAATTTGATTTTGCAGCTTGTCATTTCCTGCTAACCTATTGAAACCACTTCTAAAAAAAGATGATTTATTTTTAGATTTATTATAAGCATAAATTATCCATTCCAAATTTATTTCGTTTAAATAAGGATGATTTCTTAAATCAATTCCGTTACATATTTTATTTAAATGTTTTGGAGATTTTGCTCCAGACATAGATCTTGGTATAAACTTAAAATCTGTTTTTCCCCAATTGGGATTACCCATTATTTGAAATTGCATTTCTGTTCCCCTTCCAATACTAATGGGTGTTTGTTCAAAAAAACATAAGCTTGGATATAAATTAATAGATTTTTTATTTGGAAGGTTTGGAGAAGGTTTTACAGGTAAATCATAAATTATATTTCTGTCATAATTTTTAATTGGGATTACTTTAAGATCACAATTAATTTTGTTTTTTAACCATCCTTCATTATTAATCATTATTCCAAATTCACCAATAGTCATTCCATGTACAATTGGAACTGGATGCATTCCAACAAAACTTTTAAATTTATCTTCTAGGATTGGACCATCAATGTAATGTCCATTTGGATTTGGTCTATCTAAAATTATTAATCTTTTATTGTTCTCAGCAACCGCTTCCATTACTAAATGAAGAGTTGAAATATATGTGTAAAATCTAACTCCAACATCTTGAATGTCAAATATAATTACATCAATATCTTTCATTTGATCAGTAGTGGGTTTTTTATTTGATCCATGAAGCGATATTATAGTTAATCCTGTTTTTAAATCTATTCCATCTTCAACTTTTTCTCCAGCATCTGCTATTCCTCTAAATCCATGTTCAGGAGAAAAAACTTTTTTAATATTAATGTTTAAGCTTAATAATGAATCAATAATATGAACATATTTATAATCAGATTTTATTTTTGAAGTTTGATTAGCTACAATTGCAACATTCTTTCCTTTCAAATCATCTATGAATAATTCTATTTGGTCAGCTCCCAATAATAATTGATCCTTGTTTTGAGAAAAAGATAAATAACTAAAGCATATTAAAATTAAAAAAAAGGTACTTTTGAAATTAATTATATTAAGTTTCATTAGTTGTGAGATTTGAATCATTTATAGCATCTCGAATTATAAGGTCTAAACCTTATAAAAATACTATTTCCGCACCAATAATAAAAATATCTATATTATCTATAACAATTGGTTTTTTGATGATGATTATTTCAATTTCATCAGGAGTTGGACTTCAAAAGACAATACAAAATAAAATTTCATCATTTTTTGGACATATTTCAATTTCAAATTTTCAAAATAATTCTTCTCAGTCATCTTTAAATCCTATTTTAATTAATCAAGAATTTTATACAAATAATAAAATTGATGAGATTAATCATATTCAAAGTGTGGCTTATAAGTCTGGTGTTATTACAACAAAATCTACATTTGAAGGAGTTGTTTTTAAAGGAATAAACGAAGACTTTAATTGGAAGATTTTTTCTGAATATATTATAGAAGGTGAAATACCTTCAATAAATAATAAGATAACTAACGAGGTAATTATCTCAGAATATTTGTCTAAAAGATTAGATTTAAAAATAGGCGAAAAATTTAAAACTTCTTTTTTAAAAACAGATTCTTCTATACCTAATAATAGAAATTTTAAAATAGTTGGAATTTTTAATTCTGGTTTAATTGAATTTGATCAAATTTATTTTTTAGGAGATATCAAACATATTCAAAAGATGAATAAATGGAATTCAAATCAAATTGGAAACTTTGAAATTTTCATTGAAAATTTTAATGATATTTCTAAGACTTCAGATGAATTGTATTCTATTACTCCATCTAATTTAGATGTTATAAATGTTTCAGATAAATTTTCTGATATTTTTAATTGGATTGCTTTATTTGATATGAATATATTGGTAATAATTGTAATTATGATTTTGGTTGGTGGAATAAACATGATCACCGCATTACTTGTTACAATTTTAGAAAAGACTCAACTAATAGGGGTTTTAAGAGTTCTAGGTTCAAATATTAATAGTATTAGATATATTTTTCTCTCTAATGGAGCTTATTTAATTTCAATTGGACTTTTATTTGGGAACATTATTGGCCTTGGTTTAATTTTCTTTCAAAAACTTACAGGATTCATTAAATTAAATCCTGAAACGTATTATGTTACTGAAGTGCCTGTTGATATAAACTTGTTCACTATAATTATTTTGAATTTAGGAATTTTATTTTTTTGTTTACTAATGTTGATTATTCCATCATATATAATTGGAAGAATTTCTCCAACCCAATCTTTAAAAATTAATTGATAAAATCTTAATTTGAATTCTATATTAATAATCTTAAAGGTTAACTTTATATTTTTAATTTTTAAATGGAATATTCAAATAATATATTAGAAACTATAGGTAATACTCCTTTAGTTAAATTAAACAATATTACAAAAGAGATTGATGCTTTAGTCTTGGCTAAGGTCGAATATTTTAATCCCGGGAGTTCAGTTAAAGATAGAATGGCATTAAAGATGGTTGAAGAGGCTGAAAATGATGGTAGATTAGTCCCAGGAGGAACAATAGTAGAAGGCACATCAGGAAATACTGGAATGGGTTTAGCATTGGCTGCTATTGTAAAGGGTTATAATCTTATTTGTGTTTCTTCAGACAAGCAATCTAAAGAAAAATTAGATATTTTAAAAGCTGTTGGAGCAAAAGTAGTAGTTTGTCCAACAAATGTAAAGCCTGAAGATCCAAGATCTTACTATTCTACATCTAAAAGAATTGCAGAAGAAACTCCTAATTCTTGGTTTGTTAATCAATATGATAATCTATCAAATACTAAAGCCCATTATGAATCTACTGGACCCGAAATATGGTCTCAAACAAAAGGAAAAATCACTCATTTTGTTGTTGGGGTTGGTACTGGGGGAACCATTTCTGGTGTAGCTAAATTTTTAAAAGAAAAAAATCCAAATATTAAAGTTTGGGGAATAGATACTTACGGTTCTGTATTTAAAAAATATCATGAGACTGGAGTTTTTGATGAAAAAGAAATATACCCTTATATTACTGAGGGAATAGGTGAAGATATTTTGCCAAAAAATGTAAAATTTGATTTAATTGATGCATTTGAAAAAGTTAATGATAAAGATGCAGCTATATATACTAGAAAGTTAGCTAAAGAAGAAGGTATTTTTGGTGGTAATTCTTGTGGAGCAGCTATAAAAGGTCTAATTCAATTAAAAGAGCATTTTAATAAACATGATATAGTGGTAGTTTTACTTCACGATTCAGGAAGTCGTTACATTGGAAAAATTTATAATGATGAATGGATGAAAAAACAAGGCTTTATAATTGATTAAAATTTAATGAAAGATTTTATCATTAATTATCCATCTAATATTTTAACAAAGGATATTACTAATGAAATTTTAAAAAAGAGTAAGTCTATTTCTTATCATAGAGCTATAGATAATTACAAAAAATCTCCTCTACATAAATTACCTGCTCTTTCAAATTTTTTAAAAATTTCAAATCTATATGTTAAAGATGAATCAAATAGATTTGGATTAGATTCTTTTAAAGTTTTGGGAGGATCTTATGCAGTTAGTCAAATATTAAAAAATAAACCAAATACTGATGTCTTTTGTACTGCAACTGATGGTAATCATGGAAAAGGTTTAGCCTGGTCTGCAAAAAAATATAATAAAAAATGTATAGTTTATGTGCCCAAAGACACATCTAAACTAAGAATAAAGGCTATTTCAGACTTAGGAGCTAGGGTGGAACAATTAAAAATGAATTATGAAGATACTTGTAACTATGCTGCTGAAATTTCATTAAAGATGAATTGGGAATTAATTCAAGATGCCTCTTGGATTAATTATGAGATAATTCCAGCATATATTATGTCTGGTTATTTAACGCATTTTATTGAAATGGAAGAAACTATTAATAAATTAAATCAACCAGATTTGGACATTGTTATTATACAATGTGGTGTTGGATCCTGGCCAGCATCATGTATTTGGTATTATTTAAATAGATATGGAAAAAATAAACCTAAAATTATTTTAGTTGAACCAGTGGAATCTTGTGGGGTTTATCAATCTCTTTTTGAAGGCAGAAGAGTTTCACCTAAAGGAAATTTATCTACAATTATGGCAGGTCTAAATTGTGGAATTCCTTCTAAGTCAGCATGGGAAATAATTAAGAGAGGTTGTGATGGAGTTATTAAAATAACAGATACTGAAGTTATGTCAGCGATGAAGCTATTTTATAATCCTTTATTAGATGATATAAAAATAATTTCTGGAGAATCTGGTGCTGCTGGATTAGCAGGATTGATTAAATGTTTAAATGATAATAAGTTAAAAAAGTTAAAAGATCATATAGGTTTAAATAAAGATTCTAGAGTTCTAGTTTTTAATACTGAAGGAAAAACTGATAAAAATAGTTTTTCAAGAATAGTTGAAAACTAAAACTTAAAAAATATCTTTTGGGAATACTACAACACTTTCATAGCCTTTTTCACTTATACTTGAAACCCCAAATAAATAATTGTCAATAACAATTCCATTTAGTTTATAATTATTTACTTTCCCAACTAGCTTGCTGTTTTCCCAAAATGGAGAAGTGGTTTTTCTCCAATAAATTTTATATCCTATAATATTATTATCCTTAGAAATATCCCATTTTAGTTTAGTAGATGGTTCTACTATTCCACCAATTTTAACATTTTTAGGTTCTGGACTACTCCATCCTAAAGAGGCTAAATTAATTGCATTTACAGCCGTAATATTTTTTGCATAATTAAAATTTACTCCTTCAATAACATCACCATATTTTATTCCTTCTTCCGATCTTAAGTCCTGATGTTGTCTATTATAATTTTCATGAGCTTCCATTATTCTCACACCTGGATACCCTAGGTCGTTAAATGGCCTATGATGACCTCCTCTTCCAAATCTATCAAGCCTATATATCATCATAGGATTTAATTTTGGCATAAATTTTTTAACTTGTTTATGAATATATCTCGCTAATTGTCTTGAATTTCCATCCACTTCTCCTCCATAAAACCTTCTTCTTTTTCTTGATTTTTCAGATTCATTTGCTGGTGTAGGCTCTGAAAAAATTCTAAAACTATAATTATCGATTATTCCATCAATACCTTCAATATTTCCAATCATGTCATTATTTAAAACTCCAATAATTTCCCAATTGTTTTCTTTAGCATATTCTGCTAATCCCATTCCGCCATAAAGTCCTTGTTCTTCACCTGATAGACCCAAGTAAACTATACTGTTTTCAAATGTATATTTGCTTAATACTCTAGATGCTTCTAAAACTCCTGCCATTCCAGAAGCATTATCATTTGCTCCGGGTGAATCAGAAGTAAAATCATTAGGATCAGATACTCTACTATCAATATCACCACTCATGATAATATACCTGTTTGGGTATCTGGATCCCCTTTGAATGGCAACAACATTATTTATCCAAACATCGTTTACTAGTCTTCTTTTATTTTTTGAAAAATAATTTTTTTGATAGCTTATTTCTAAACAATCATTACATTCTTTTGAAATTTTATTAAATGTAGATTTAATCCATCTTCTAGCAGCTCCGATACCCCTTTTTTCAGATAATGTATCACTTAAAGTATGTCTTGTTCCAAATGAAGCTAACTTTGTAATATCTTTTTTAATTCTCTCAGACGAAACTTCACTAATAATATCATAAATTACTTGGTCGTCTTGAGATGTGGTAATATTATAAAACAGAAAAAAAGGAATAAATATCAGATACTTCATACCTAAATTTATAAATAAATTAAAAACAATATTTGTTTTCTTCCTTTAATTTTTCAGCAATTATATTTCTTAATGCCATAACATTAGGGAAGTCATAGTATTTAGTGAATCTTTTAAGTCCCATTAGTAAACCCTTTTGTTCATCACCTTCAGTAAATGAAACAATTACTTCTTTGCCTTTAGACTGAACTATATCAACTGCTTGATATAAATATAATTGAGACATTGCTATTTGTCCCTTTTGAGTTTCTTTTCCATATCTATTGCAGTTTTTTTCAGTTCTCAAAATGGCAGATTCAGCCATATAGATTTCAATCATTATATCTGATACAGCTAAAAGTATCTGTTGATGTTTTTCAAGTTTTTCTCCAAATTTTTTAATACCTGCTCCAGCTAACATTAAAAATACTTTTTTAAGATTTTTAATTATTATTTTCTCTTGAGAAAACAACTCTGAAATATCAGGAATTTCAAAAGAAGGAATTCCAGTTAATTCTTCTCCTACTTGTGTAGCTGGTGTGATGAAATCAATATGTCCTTTCATTGCTTTTTTTATTAGCATCCCAACACACAACATTCTATTTATTTCATTTGTACCTTCATAAATTCTAGCTATTCTAGCATCTCGCCATCCTGATTCCATTGGAGTTTCAGCTGAAAATCCCATACCTCCAAATATTTGAATTCCCTCATCTGTTGCGTTTTGACAATCTTCAGAAAGTGCTACTTTTAATATTGAACATTCAATAACATATTCTTCTACACCTTTTAATTCAGCTTCCTGAAAAGAATTACCACTATCATGACGAATTTTAATCCTGTTCTCTATATCTTTTGCAGCTCTATAACATGCAGATTCTCCAACATAACCATCTGTTGCCATTTGAGCAACTTTTTCTCTAATTGCTTCAAAATCTATTATTTTAGTATTGAATTGTTCCCTATCATTCGCATACTGAACTCCAAGAGTTGTAACTCTTTTTAGTGCATCAAGACAAGCTGCAGCAAGTTTAATTCTACCAACATTTAAAGAATTCAAAGCAATTTTAAATCCATTTCCTCTTTCTGACAACATATTTTCAATAGGCACTTTTGTTTTATCAAAAAATACTTGTCTAGTTGAAGATGAATGAATACCCAACTTATTTTCTTCTTCACCTAAAGAAATTCCATTTTCAGGTTCGTTAGGAACAATAAAACCAGTAATGTTTTTATCGTCTTCAATTCTAGCAAAAACTATAAAAATATTAGCAAAACCAGCATTTGAAATCCAGATCTTTTGTCCTGAAATTGAATAATGAGTTCCATCTTCAGAAAGGACAGCTTTTGTCTTACCACTATTCGCATCTGAACCTGCTGTAGGTTCTGTTAGGCAGTATGAGCCAAAATGTTCTCCGGAAGCAAGTTTTGGAACATATTTTTTCTTTTGTTCTTCATTTCCATATAAAACAATTGGCATTGTACCAATTCCAGTATGTGCTCCAAATGCAGTAGATAATGATCCTGTGCAGCCAGAGATATATTCACATACTAGCATAGTTGATACAAAACCCATTCCTAATCCACCATATTCTTCTGGCACAGCAATTCCTAAAAATCCCAACTCACCAGCCTTTCGCATTATTTCTTCTGTTAGTTTAAAATCTTTCTTTTCAAATCTATACTTATGAGGCAACACTTCTTTATCAATAAAGTCAATAACAGCTTGCTTCATCATTTTTTGCTCTTCTGAAAAATCCTCAGGAGTAAAAATGTTTTCAGGACTTGTTTCTTTAATAATAAATTCTCCTCCTCTTGTTATATTTGATTCTTCCATTTTTTTAATTTAAAAATTCATAAATACCTGCAGCTCCTTGTCCAGTTCCAACACACATGGTTACCATACCATATTTTGATTTTTTAAATCTCATTTCCTCAAAAAGTTGTACTGATAATTTTGCTCCGGAGCATCCTAATGGATGACCAAGTGCAATTGCTCCTCCATTAACATTAATTATTTCACTATTTAATTTTAATTCTCTAATAACTGCTAAAGATTGAGATGCGAAAGCTTCATTTAATTCTATAAGATCAATATCATCAATTTTCATTTCAGCTTGTTTAAGAACTTTAGGTATAGCTTTAACAGGTCCAATTCCCATTATTTTTGGTGGAACACCAGCAACTGCATAATTGACTAACCTTGCAATAGGTTCAATATTTAATTCTTTAACCATTTTTTCACTCATTATAATCACAAATGCTGCACCATCACTCATTTGAGATGAATTACCCGCTGTTACACTACCATTCATTCTAAAAACAGGTCTTAATTTATTTAGAACTTTAAGATTGGTGTCTTTTCTTGGACCTTCATCTGTATCAACTGTATAATCTCTTGAAGATTTTTTCCCATTACTATCCAAGAATGTTTCTTCAACTTTTATTGGGACAATTTGCGATTTAAATTTTCCTTTTGAAATAGCATCAATAGCCTTTAAGTGTGAATTTAAAGCAAATTCATCTTGATCATCTCTATTAATATTAAACTGTTGGGCTACCTGTTCAGCAGTAAGCCCCATTCCCCAGTAATAATCTTCTTTTCCTTGTTTAGCAATTGCATAATCTGGAACTGGCTTATATCCTCCCATAGGTATAAAGCTCATACTTTCTACTCCACCTGCTATTATGCACTCTGCCATTCCAGATTTAATTTTGGCAGAAGCCATTGCTATAGTTTCTAGACCAGAGGCACAATATCTATTAACTGTTACTCCAGGAACATCTTCTACTTTTAATCCCATTAATGAAATAACTCTTCCAATATTTAAACCTTGTTCAGCTTCTGGTGTTGCATTACCAACGATTACGTCATCAATTCTTTTTTTATCTAGATTTGGAATTTGATTTACCATATAATTTATTGTCTCTGAAGCAAGTTCATCAGGTCTTTTAAATTTAAACAATCCTTTTGGAGCTTTTCCAACAGCAGTTCGATACGCTTTAACTATATATGCTTCTTTCATGATTTAATTTCTTAATGGTTTTCCTGTTTTTAAGATATGTTGAATTCTTTCTAGTGTTTTTCTTTCTGAACATAATGAAAGAAATGCCTCCCTTTCTAAGTCAAGTAAATATTGTTCATCAACTAAAGTAGCCTGTGATAAATCTCCACCACTTATTACATATGCAATTTTATTAGCTATTTTTTGGTCATGTTCCGAAATATATCCACCTGCTTTCATTGTATCACTTCCAACCATAAACATTCCCAAGGCTTGTTTACCCAAAACTTTGATATTTTTATCTTTAAACGGAGGTAAATACCCATAGTCGGACATTAAAATTGCATGTTTTTTTGCAATTGAAATATGATGATTCTTATTCATTATAATGGAATCATTATTTGGTTGTAAGTAACCTAAATCTATTGCTTCATAAGCAGATGTTGAAGTTTTAGCCATACCTATATTTAAAAAATATTCTTGAAGGACATTCAGCTCAACATCATTTTTACTAAACTTTTGAGATGCTCTTAAAGCCATTTCTTTACACCCACCACCACCTGGAATTAAACCAGCACCAACCTCCACTAAACCTATATAGCTTTCACTATAAACAACTGCTTTGTCTGAATGCATTGTAACCTCACAACCTCCACCTAAGGTTAGACCGTGAGGAGCTGCAATTACAGGTATACTGGAATATCTTAATTTCATCATACTATCTTGAAAAAATTTAATAGCAATATTTATTTCATCATATTCTTGTTCAGCTGATGCCATGAAAATTGCACCTAAATTAGCCCCTGCAGAAAAGTGAGAACCCTCATTTCCAATAACAATTCCTTTGTAGTTCTTTTCAGCTAAATCTACAGCTTTATTGATACCCATAAGAACCCCTTGACCAAGAGTATTCATTTTAGTTCTAAATTCTAAGTTGATAATTTCATCACCAATATCTTTTATTACTGAATCAGAGTTTTCCCATATAATAGAACTTTTATTTATATTGTTAAGAATGATTAATGAATCTTGACCTGGTTTTATAATAAATGATTTGGTATTCAAATCGTAATAATGGATTTTTTTATTTTCTATCTTATAGAAATTATCAACATTATTTTTTATCATTTCAGAAATCCATTTAGCAGGTTTATAACCTAAGGATTCCATTATTTCAACCCCTTTTTTTATACCAATTGAATCCCAAATTTGAAAAGGACCATTTTTCCATCCAAAGCCTGCTCTTAATGCATCATCAACTCGGTACAATTCATTTGAAATTTCTGGAATTCTATTTTGTATATAAGAAAACATCGTTCCGAAATTAAATCTATAAAACTCTCCTGCTTTGTCTTTTCCTTCAACTAATACAGAAAACCTATCAATCACTTTATTTATTTTTTTAGCATTACTAATTGTTTCAAATGAAACTTTTTTAACTGGCGAATATTCAAGTTTTTCTAGATCAAGAGATAAAATAGTAGATTTACCATTTTCATCTTTAATCCTTTTATAAAAACCTCCATTTGTTTTGGATCCTAACCAATTATTTTCTAGCATTTTGTAGATGTATTTGGGTAATTTAAAAGTATCCCTAAATTCATCATTTGGACAATTCTCATATATACCTGTAGCTACATTAACAGTAGTGTCTAATCCAACAACATCACTAGTTCTGAAGGTTGCAGATTTTGGACTACCAATAATAGGTCCTGTTAAATTATCAATTTCTTCAATTGATAAATCTAATTTTTTTATATTATTTAAAATATTAACCATTCCAAATGTTCCAATTCTATTTCCAATAAATCCCGGGGTATCTTTAGCTAAAACAGAATCTTTACCTAGGTATCTCTCACCAAAATCATTTAAGAAATCAATTATTTCAGGATTACAATCAGGACCAGGAATAATTTCAAATAATTTTAAATAGCGTGGTGGATTAAAAAAATGAGTTACTGCAAAATTACTTTTAAAATCTTCGGACCTTCCCTGATTCATTTGTTTAATCGGAATACCAGAAGTATTTGAAGTTATAAGAGTTCCTTTGGTTCTATATTTTTCGATTTGTTCAAATACAATTTGTTTAATGCTTAATTTCTCTGTAACTACTTCAATTATCCAATCTACTTCACTTATTTTGTCAATGTCATCAGTTAGATTTCCTAAAATTATTCTCTTTGCAAAATTCTTATGATAAAGTGGAGAAGGTTTAGATTTTATACATCTTTGAAACATTTCAGTAACAATTCTGTTTTTTACTACTTTATCTTCTAAGGACAAACCAAGTTTTTCTTCAGATTCATTTAATTTATTAGGTGCAATATCTAGCAAAAGAACTTTTATTCCAACATTTGCAAAATGACATGCAATTCCAGATCCCATTACACCAGATCCGATTACTGCAACGCTATTAATTTTTCTTTTCATTTTTTTGTTTTATATATAAATTAAAAACTGAATATTTTTTTCTTATTCTTAATTAGATCATTTATCTTTTCAATTGTATTGTGAAAATTTTCTAATGATTTATCTCCAAGTTCATTTTTAATTGCTTGATTAAATTTCAAAACAGCAACTCTAGACGCATCCCTATTAATTTTACCTTTTTCAGTTAAATAAATAAGAACACTTCTTCCATCATCTGGATTAGGTTTTCTTTTAATTAATTTTTTTTCTTCCAAAGATTTTAAAGTTCTAGATAGACTAGTTGCTTCCATACCCATTTTAGGACCTAGAGAGGTAGAGGGTGTTCCTTTTTTAGGATCTATACTTAATAAAGCAAATCCAGCTGCCATCGAAGAATTATATTTAGATGCCTCTTCATTATACATTTTAGCAATTGCTTGCCAAGTGGATCTTAGTACTTGATCAATAGTTTTTTTTTTCATCTAAGTATTTAAATCAAATTTAAAAAAAAATACTATGCACGCATAATATATTTATAAAAATTTTATATATTTTTTTCTAACCAAATTTTAGCATTTTGGAATGCTAAAACCCAAGGAGAAATTTCATCATTTCTATTTTTTGGGTAATAAGGCCAATTCCAGGGGAATGTAGATCTTTCCAAATGTGGCATCATTGCAATATGTCTACCATCCTCATTACTTATAATAGCAGTATTGTAATATGATCCATTAGGATTTGCAGGATAGTCTTTATAACCATATTTACCTATAACGTTATATCTATTTTCATTATAAGGTAATATAAATTTACCTTCTCCATGTGCTGACCAAATACCTAATTTAGAACCTGATAAACTTCCAAACATTACAGAACTATTTTTTTGAACTTCAATTGAAGTAAAGACACATTCAAATTTATTGGAATCATTATAGACCATCTTTGGTTTTTCCTTATGTTCAGGATGTAAAAGTCCTAATTCTATAAAGAGTTGACAACCATTACACACTCCTAAAGAAAGAGTGTCTTTTCTTTTATAAAAATTCATTAAACTATTTTTAGCTTTATTATTATAAAGAAATGAACCTGCCCAACCTTTAGCTGACCCTAAAACATCAGAGTTAGAAAAACCACCAACAGCAACAATAAATTGAATATTTTCCAAATTTTCTCTTCCAGAAATCAAATCTGTCATATGAATATCTTTTACCTCAAAACCTACTAAATTCATAGCATAAGCCATTTCTCTTTCAGAATTACTTCCTTTTTCCCTAATAACTGCTGCTTTAATTTTATTATTATTTATTTTATTTAGCTTTCCATTAAAACCCATTGGAAATTTGAACTTTAGAGGTTGTTTTTTAAAATTATTAAACCTTTCTTTTGCTTTTATTTTTCCACTTTGTTTAATATCTAATAAATAGGAAGTTTTATACCATATATCTCTGTATTTATCAATATTAAAATTATATAATGCTTTTTCTTTAATTATGCTTAATACACCACTATTATTTACTTTACCTAATTTCTGAAAAGTAATTTTTTGTGAATCAAGTTCTTTTTCAATAATTGTATTTCCTTGAAAAACAACACCAATATTTTCACTAAATAATAATTTTATAATGTCATTTTCATTAGAAAAGGATAAATCTATTTCTGCACCAATTTTATTTTCTGGAAAACACATTTCAAGCAATGTAGTTATTAAACCTCCTGAACTAATGTCATGTCCTGATGTTATTATTCCCTTTTTAATTAAATCTTGTAAACTATTGAAGACTTTTTTGAAATATACCCCATCTGAAATATCTGATGCTTCAGATCCAATTTTTCCTAATGTTTGAGCAAATGCTGAACCACCAAGTTTAGAACTCATTTTTGAAAAGTCAACATAATAAATAAAATCTTCATTATTAATAAATACCGGTTCGATTACTTTATTAATATCATTACAATTAGCTGCTGCGGATATGATAACTGTTCCAGGAGATACAACTTCTTTGTCAATATATTTTTGTTTCATTGATAAAGAATCTTTTCCAGTTGGAATATTAATTCCCAATTCAATTGCAAAATTTGAGCAGGCCTCTACAGCTTCATAAAGTCTAGCATCTTCACCAGAATTATTACATGGCCACATCCAATTTGCTGAAAGAGTAACTGATTTTATACTTTTTTCTAGTGGAGCCCAAATAATATTTGTTAATGCCTTTCCAATAGCATTTCTAGAACCAGCACCAGGGTCAATTAATGCTACTAATGGAGAATGGCCAATTGATGTTGCAACACCATTCATTCCTAAGTAATCTAAAGCCATTACTCCACAATTATTAAGTGGAAGTTGCAAAGATCCAGTACATTGTTGTTTAGCAACTTTTCCAGTTACACATCTATCCACTTTATTAGTTAGCCAATCTTTACAAGCAACTGATTCTAAACTTAAAACATTGATTAAATATTTTTTTAAATTATGTGTCTGGTAGTTAAGTTCTGAAAAATTAGTTTTTATCCTAGAATCCTTCATTATAGTTTGAGGAGAATTTCCAAAAAAATCAGATAAAGAAAGGTTTATTGGAGATTTTTTTAAGGAACTAGAATGTATGACAAAATTTTTGTCATTTTTTACTTTTCCAACTTTATAGCATGGCGCTTTTTCTCTATCAGCAATTTTTTTTAAGTTATTGTAATTTTTTTCTGATATAATAAGTCCTATCCTTTCTTGAGATTCATTTCCAATTATCTCTTTAAATGAAAGAGTATTGTCACCTATTGGAAGACAATCTAAATCTATAACTCCTCCAGTTTCTTCGACAAGTTCAGAAAGACAATTTAGATGTCCCCCAGCTCCATGATCATGAATAGAAATAATAGAATTTTTCTTAGATTCTACAAAAGCTCTAATAGTATTTGCAACTCTTTTTTGCATTTCAGGATTTGATCTCTGAACTGCATTTAATTCTATTCCAGAGCTATATTTACCAGTTTCTGTTGAAGAAACTGCTGCTCCACCCATACCAATCCTATAATTATCTCCTCCTAAAACTACAATAATGTCATTTTCATTAGGAATATCTTTTAAACTTTGATCCTTTTTTCCAAAACCAATTCCACCCGCTAGCATAATAACTTTATCATATCCTAAATTTAAATTATCAGAGTTATGCTCAAATGTAAAAACTGATCCTGAAATTAATGGTTGACCAAATTTATTTCCAAAATCAGAAGCTCCATTAGAAGCTTTAATTAATATATCTAAAGGAGTTTGATAAAGCCAATTTCTAGCATTATTCACCCAAGATCTTTTCTTATCTATTCGTGGGTAAGATGTCATGTAGACTGCAGTACCTGCTAGTGGAAGAGATCCTTTTCCGCCGGCTAATCTATCTCGAATTTCTCCACCTGATCCTGTTGCAGCACCATTAAAAGGTTCTACAGTAGTTGGAAAGTTATGAGTTTCTGCTTTTAATGAAATAACTGATTTAAAATTTGTTTTTTCAAAATATGAGGGTATCTCAGGATTCTTAGGAGCAAATTGTTCTACGTTTGGACCTTCAACAAATGCAACATTATCTTTATAAGCAGAAACAATTTCATTTGGATTTAATTTTGAGGTTTTTTTTATTAATTTAAAAAGAGATAAATCTTTTTCTTTACCATCAATGATAAATTTTCCATTGAAAATTTTATGTCTACAATGTTCAGAATTTACTTGAGAAAAACCAAAAACTTCAGAATCTGTTAATTTTCTTTTTATTTTTTTTGATAAAGTTTCTAAATAAATTATTTCTTCTTTGCTTAATGCCAATCCTTCTTTTTCGTTATAACTTGCGATATCTTCAATTTCTATAAGAGGATCTGGAATTATGGAGTTTTTAAAAATTTCTTGATCTAATTGATTATAAATCTCAAAAAGCATTGGGTCAAACTTTTTAGAATTACTTTTTAATAATTCAAATACTTCAATTCTTTTTAAAGAATTTACTCCCATATTCTGAGTTATTTCAACGGCATTAGTACTCCATGGAGAAATCATTGTTTTTTTTGGGCCTAAATATTTTTTAGAAACAACTTTACAATCTTTTAAATAGGTTGCAACAAACAACCATTCTAATTTAGAAATGTTTTTTGAGTCTAAGCCTTCAACGGAATCTACTGCGTATATTAATTCGTTTTTGTCTTTAAAGAAAAGAACCATTAAGGACTAAGAAATTTTAAAATTTATTCAAATTTATAAGAAAAAAACCAAACTAGATATCGTAAAAATTAAATTTAAATAACGATTTTAAAATACTTATTAACATGTTTATTTTAAAGATAGTCTTGCCATGTAAAACCCGTCAAAACCTGAAATTAATGGACTTATTTTTTTTTCTTCTTCTAATTTAAATTTTTTCCCTTCTGTTGATTGTAAAAATTTTTCTATTTGAAGTTCATTTTCTGAGGGTAAAATAGAACATGTAGCATAAACCATTTTTCCATTTGACTTTATCAATGAAGAATACTTTATTAAAAGATCAAATTGTAGATTTTTTATTTTTTCCAAAAATTCAGGTTCTAATTTCCATTTTGAATCGGGATTCCTCCTTAAAACACCTAATCCAGAACAAGGTGCGTCGATGAGTAACCTATCAATTTTACCTTTAAGTCTCTTTATAGATTTATTATTTTCTATTAGTTTAGTTTCTATATTAAAGGCCCCATTTCTTTTGGCTCTTTTTTTTAACTGAACAAGTTTATGCTTATAAATATCCATTGCAATTATTTGACCTTTATTATTAGTTAAAGACGATATATGAAGTGTTTTACCGCCTGCTCCCGCACAAACGTCACAAATTTTCATTCCTGGTTTAATCTCTAGAAATGGAGCAACAAGTTGTGAGGAAGCATCTTGTATTTCATATAATCCATTTTGAAAAGAATCTTTATTAAACAAATTGGTTCTTTCTATTAACTTCAAAGCATCTGGATATCCTTTTATTTTATTTGTAATTATTTCTTCAGAAGCTAAAGTTTTTTGTAATTGATCAACGTTATTTTTTAAAGTATTAGCTCTTAATATTACAGGGGCCATTTTGTTTAAAACAGAAATTTCTTTTTCCCATGTTTTCTCTCCAATTTCTTTACATGCTAAATCATCAATCCAATCAGGAATCGATTCTCTATACTTTCTGATTTTAGAAAACTTATCAAATTTTCCTTTTATTCTTCTTTTTGGCGTTTCTTTAAACTCTTTCCAATCAGGTAAATCTATTCCTTTTAATATAGACCAAACAGAAAATACTCTCCATAAATTTTGATGATCAAATGGTTTTTTTACTTCAGCAATTTTTAAATAAAGCCTTTTCCATCTAACAATTTCATAGCTTGTTTCAGCTATAAAGCCTCTATCTCTACTTCCCCATCTTTTATCTTGTTTTAATATTTTTTCTATGGTTTTATCAGCATATAAATCTTGGTTAAAAACACAATCAAGTATACTGATTACTGCTAAAACTAAATTTCTGTGAAGACGCATATTATAATTTGCGTAAATATAGTATAATAGTGAAGTCTCTAAATAATATAATTTTCTTTATAAGATTTAGTCTTATTTTTCTTTTCTCTGCTTTCTTAATTTTTCCATCATTTCTCTTCTAAAATCCTCTTCATATCTAAATAGCATAAAAGTTTTTCTAAATGACATAACTTCTTTTAGCTCAGAAATTAGTTTCCCCCTAAATTCTACTTTTCTTTTTTCATGATTCATATAATTATCAATCATTTTAGGAAATTCCTCATCAGAAATAGAAACATTATTTGATCTTAGTTTTACAAATTCTTGTCTTCTTTCTCTATTAAGTTTATATAAACTGTCTTCATATGTTTTATAAGCTGTCCAGAAAGCAGTTTCTGTACTTGGATCTAATTTTAACTTATCAGTTAAGTATAGTTTTTTATATGCATCTATTTTTTCCCTGCTTAATCTTTCAGATTGGGAGAAAATAGTATTTACCATTAAAAAAGCCGTTAAAAAAAATATTATATTTTTCATATTATTCAATCATTAAATTTTGTAAATCTATATTAGATGTTTCTAGAAAGTAGTTTTCAATATCACCATAAGTTATCAAATTGGTGTAATTCAAATCATCTGAATCTAATAATTCTGAGTATTCAGAGTTAGTTAGCATAATAAAATCTTCATTTACATAGTTAATTACATCATTAGAATTAATATCGTAACTGTCTAATTCAGAATAATTTAAAATATAAAATAGACAAATAAAAATCGCAGCTAAAGATGCCACTTTATAAAAATTAGTTCTAATGTATTTTATTTTATTTATATAAATTCTATTAAATATTTGTTGCTTATCTATAGATGTAAAATAAGTTTTTGGAACTATAAATCCTTTAAATTTTATTTTGTTTTCTAAAATATTTTCATAGCGAATACTTTCAAAGTATCCTTTAGGAGTTATGAATCTTTTTTTATTAATTGGTATATTATTATTGTAATCCATTTATATATAGACAATTATATTATAAAAAGGTTTGAATTTCATTAATTTCTTTCTTTATTTTATTTACAGCTATATGATACGAAGCCTTTAATGCTCCAATGGAAGTGCCCAAAATTTCAGATATATCTTTAAATTTCATGTTTTGTTCATACTTCATTTGAAAAACTAATTTTTGTTTTTGAGGAAGCTTAGATACAATGACTTGTAATTTATGTTGAAGTTCATCTCCATCAAAGAATGGATCTTCTTTAAGGTTTTTAACTATATAAGTCATCATCTCTTCAGAACTATTGAAGTATTTTTTAGCTTTAAGTTTTAAAAAATTTAATGATTCATTAGTAGCTATTCTATACATCCAAGTATAGAGTTTGCTTTCTCCTTTAAAATTTTTAATTCCTTTAAAAATTTTAACAAAAGTATTTTGTAATACATCATCAGCATCATCATGGTTTAAAACTATTTTTCTTATATGCCAATACAAAGGTTCTTTGTATTGATTTAATAAAGATTCAAATGCCTTATTTTGAGTTTCCTTATTTTTTAAATCTTCAATAAATTTAAACTCATTTTTCAATTGCATATTTTAGTAATTAAGACAACTCAATTAATAAGAAGTTTAATTGAAGGACTGTAGCTTTATTAATTTGGAATAAATACCATTAACTTTAATTAATTCTTCATGTTTACCTAATTCTACGATTTCCCCATGGTCCATAACTAAAATTAAATCAGCATTTTGAATAGTTGATAGTCTATGAGCTATTATTATTGATGTTCTGTTTTTCATTAAATTATCCAGGGCATCCTGAACTAGTTTTTCTGATTCTGAATCAAGTGAAGAAGTAGCCTCATCTAAAATCATAATTGGCGGATTATTTAAAACAGCTCTTGCTATAGAGATTCTTTGTTTTTGTCCACCAGATAATTTACCTCCACTATCACCAACATTAGAATCAAGTTTGTTGTCAATTTTTTCTATAAATTCATAAGCATTAGCAATTTTAGTAGCTTCAATAATTTGATTTGTATTTACTGAAGAATCTGATAAAGTAATATTGTTTGCTATAGAATCATTAAACAGGATGGAATCTTGTGTTACTATTCCAATTAGATTTCTAAGGTCTTTTTTTAATAATTTTTTAATGTTAATTCCGTCAATTTCAATTTCACCCTCTGAAACATCATAAAATCTTGGTATTAAATTAGCAATTGTCGATTTTCCACTACCAGATTGTCCTACAATTGCAATAGTTTGCCCCTTTTTAATTTTAAAAGACAGGTTTTTTAGTACAATCTCTTTTTCATATTTAAAAGAAACATTTTGAAATTTCAATTCATTTTCAAATGTATCTTTTTTAAAAGGATTGTTTATTTCTTTAATTGTGGATTCAGATTCTAAAACTTCAATAACTCTTTCTGCTGCTGCATTACCCTTTTTAATTGAATAAGATGCTTTACTAATTGCTTTGGCTGGAGTTAAAACACCATATGCTAGTCCCATATAAGTTAAAAAAGCTGCTGGTTTTAATTGAAGATCAACCAATACTAATTGGCCACCATACCATAGAAGAACACCTATAACTGAAATTCCTAGAAACTCACTTAATGGACTTGCCAAATTTTGACGATTAATTAATTTATTTGAATAATTATAAAATTTATCATTAGTTTTTTGAAATCTATTAATAAAAAATAATTCAGCTATAAATCCTTTTATAATCTTTAGTCCTTGTAATGTTTCTTCAGTGATAGATAATATTTCTGCTTGTTCAGCTTGAACTAAATTTGATGTTGGTTTTAATGATTTTCCAATTAGAGAAATTATAAATCCAGATAATGGTATAAAAAACAGTACAAAAAGAGTTAGTTCAAAACTAATAAGAAACATTGCCAAAATTGTAAAGAAAATAGTTAGAGGTTCTCTAACTATTAATTCTAATACAGAAAGAAATGAATGTTGAATTTCAAGAACATCAGCTGTGATTCTTGAAATTACATCACCTTTTTTCTTTTCAGAGAAATATGGAAGAGGCAAATCAATAATTTTTTCATATACACTCTGTCGTAGATCTTTTAACACTCCATTTCTTAAAAATGTAATGAAAAACATTGCGATATAGTTGAAAAAGTTTTTTAAAAAAAATAGAACTATGATTGTTAAGATAACAAACATTAATGCTTTTTTGGGATCATCACCTGCAAAGGTGCTAACTTGGAAATTAAGCCATTCTTCTAGGTTATTGCCAAAATTAGATAAACCATCAAACTCTGGCTTCTTATAGGTTCTATCTGAGTCTCCAAACAATACTTCTAACATTGGCATCAATGAAAGAAATGATAAGGCACTAAAAATAGCATAAAGAATATTGAAAAAAATATTAAGAAAAATGTATTTTGAATAGGGGGTAGCGAATTTAAAAATTTTATTAAAATAGGTCATATTTAAAAATTAAATTCTGATACTAATTTATCCATTTTCTTTTCAAGGATAATATTTGATTTTTTAAACATTTTCCTAGATTCTAATTTCATATTAACACTAAAGTAAAACTTTATTTTAGGTTCTGTTCCACTAGGTCTAGCTGCAACTCTCGTGCCATCTTTAGATTCAAAAATCAAAACATTGGATTTAGGAAAATCTAAAATAGATTTTTCCCCAGTTAATAAATTGGTTTCTTCTAAATTTTCAAAATCTTGAATTAATTTTAATTCACTTCCTACCAATTCATTGATTTTACTATTCCTCAATTTATCCATAATTGATTTTATTTCATTTGACCCTTTAATTCCTTTTTTTTCTATTGAAATTAACCTTTCCTTAAAAAACCCATATTTTACATAGCAATCTATTAAATAATTATATGTACTTTCTCCATTACTTTTACATTCTGAACCTAACTCACAGGCTAGTAAGGTACTTGTAATGGCATCTTTATCTCTAACAAAATCACCAACTAGGTATCCATAACTTTCTTCACCTCCTCCAATAAACTTTTGATTTGGAAAGTCTTTAATCATTTTTGCTATCCATTTAAAACCTGTAAGTCCTATTTTAATATCCACATCGTGATATTTTGCCAACTTTTTTATCATTGGAGTAGAAACAATCGTTGAACCAATAAAACATGATTTATTTACATTTTTTTTACTCAATAAATATTCTGTTAAAACAATCATGATTTGATTTCCATTCAAACTGATATAATTGCCAGAATCATCTTTTATTCCTATACCAAGCCTATCTGCATCGGGATCTGTTCCAATAAATATATCAGAATTATTAATTCTAGCTAAATTTAATGCCATTTCTAATGCTTCTTTTTCTTCAGGGTTTGGAGATTTGACTGTAGGAAAATTTCCATCTGGAATAGCTTGTTCTTTTACAATTTTTAAATTACTATACCCAGCTTCTTTTAAAACTCTAGGTCCAATTAAATATGAGGTTCCATGTAATGGAGTAAAAACAATTTTATAATCTTCTCTTTTAGAGATCCCTATTTTGCCATTTTTAATAGAGTCAGCAACAAATAAATCATCTATTTTTTTGTCAATCAATTCAATAAATCGATCATTCTTTTTAAAATTTATTTCTGAATATTTTGTGTTATTTATTTCTGAAATTAAATTCATATCGATTGGAGGAACAATTTGCCCCCCATCTTCCCAATATACTTTATAGCCGTTATATTCTGGTGGATTGTGCGAAGCTGTTAATACTATCCCGCATATGCATTTTAATTTAACTAATGCATATGAAAGTTCTGGGGTTGGTTTAATGGAACTAAATAAAAAAACCTTAATTCCATTAGCACTAAAAATTTCAGCTACCTTATTAGCCAAATATTCACTTTTATTTCTACAATCATATGCTATTACTACAGAAGGAATTCCATTCTTGTAATTATTTTTTATATATGTTGAAATTCCTTGTGTATTTCTACCAAAAGTATACTTATTGACTCGATTTGGTCCCAAACCAATAACTCCTCTCATACCACCAGTACCAAAGCTTAAATCTTTATAGAAGGAATCCTTGAAATCTTCAAGATTATTTTTTTTAAGCTTTACTATTTTAGATATTGTTTTTTCATCAAAAGGTGATTTAGTCCAAGATTTATAATTTTCTTCAATTATATTTAATTCACTCATTCATTAACTTTTTCAGAAATGATATATTGATTTTTAATTTTTTTATTTCTTAGAATGATTTCACCTAAAAATCCTGCAAGGAAAAATTGTGATCCCATTATCATAGTCGCTAAAGAAATATAAAATTCTGGTCTTTCGGTTATCAATCTTCCACTGGTTTCAATAAATAGTTTGTCTATCCCTAAATAAACTGAAAAAAGGAACCCAATTAATAACATAATTGTACCTATTAGTCCAAAAAAATGCATTGGTCTTTTCCCAAATTTATGAATGAACCATAGGGTTATAAGATCAAGAAACCCTTTAATAAATCTATCAGCACCATATTTTGTTTTCCCATGTTTTCTAGGATGATGTTTTACTATTTTTTGAGAAATATTTTTAAAACCTGCATTTTTTGCAAGTACTGGAATATATCTATGCATTCCCCCTGTTAGCTTTATTTCTTTTATAACAGCTTTTTTATAAGATTTTATTCCACAGTTAAAATCATTTAGTTTTATTCCTGAGGTTTTTCTAGCTGCCCAGTTAAATATTTTTGAAGGAAGATTTTTAAAAATAAGTGAATCAAACCTTTTCTTTTTCCATCCTGAAATTAAATCAAAATTTTCTTCATTAATTCCTTTAAAAAGATCTGGAATTTCATTTGGATCATCTTGAAGGTCTGCATCCATTGTAATAATTACATCTCCATTTGCTGATTTGAAACCTGCGGATAATGCTTGTGATTTTCCAAAGTTTCTTAGAAATTTAATTCCCTTTATTTGATCAGATTCATTTGCAATATTCTTTATAACATTCCAAGAATTGTCATTGCTTCCATCATCAATGTATATTAATTCATATTCAATTCCCATAGCTGAAACTACCTTTTCAATAGTTTCATTTAATTCTTTTAGAGAATTTTGTTCATTATATAGAGGAATTACAATAGATAGTTGCATTGTTATGCATTTTTAGTTTTTATAAAAAAACCTAAAATTAAACTATAGAGAAATCCAAAAAATATTGTGAAAAATAAAATAGCTGGATAGGTAAACCAGGTGTAAGGTTTAGCAGTTTCGATATATTGATTTAAATCCATCTGAGCCAATGCCTCAGGGTATTTTTCAAGTGTTTCATAATAACTTATTTCTAAAACCTTGTCCATGTAACCTGGTTCAATCACATTTATAAGAAGATAGGTATAAATAACAGCTATTATAGATATAATAAGGGAAACACCACTTCCAATTTTTCTAGTTTCTCCCCAAGAAATTTTAGAAGAATTAGCTTTTTTAAATGCTAAACATGCAATTGTAATTCCTGAAAACTGAATCAGTGCATTAATTATTTGTGTTGATGTACTATTCTCATAATGAGCTTCTAAAAAAAATAGCATAATAGCAAAGCAAACAAGAACAATTCCTGTCCAAGTCCCATACTCTAACATATATTTTTTAGTTGTAATATCTTCCATTTAACTAAATTTTAGGTTATTAATTATAGATGTAAAAGTAGTTAGAATTTATTAATCCTCATTTTAGAACAAATTCACTTTTTTAAAAAGGTTAAGTTTAGTTGCAAATTTGTAAAAAAGAATTAAATTTGCATCCAATTTATTAATGATATGAAAGAAGGTATACATCCTGAAAATTACAGATTAGTTGCTTTTAAAGATATGTCTAATAATGACATTTTTTTAACCAAATCTACTGTTGATGCTAAGGAGACAATTGAGCATGAAGGTGCAACATATCCATTAGTTAAACTTGAAATTTCAAGAACTTCTCACCCTTACTATACTGGAAAAACAAAACTTGTAGATACTGCTGGTAGAATAGACAAGTTTAAAAACAGGTATGCTAAGCTAAAAAAGTAACTTACTTTTTATATACTCTTTTTAGATTCAATTGATTAATAGGGTTTGTTTTTAAACCAAAGACATTTTTTTTAGAAAACCGCATTATTTTATCATAGTATAGAGGAATTATAGGAGCTTCTTCAATTATCATCTTGTCTAATTCCGAATAAATAATTCTTCTTTTTTTATCAGATTGTTCTAAGTAAGATTTAAAAAATAAATCATCATACTTGGAGTTTTCAAAATGAGTATAATTTGGTCCATTTGGAGCTTTGTTTTTTGAATTGAAAAGAGACAGGTAGTTTTCAGCATCAGGATAATCAGCAATCCAACTAGCTCTAAAAAGTTCTAGCTTTCCATTGGATTTTGCTTTTCTCAGACTTGAAGGAGGCATAATATTTATTTTGATTAAAATCCCAATTTCTAATAGTTCTCTCTGAATATATTCAACAATATCTATATAATTGGCATCAGTTGAAAGAACCAATTCAATTTTATTATTTCCACTTTCTTTTTTAAATTCTTCAATAAGTTTTTTTGCTTTATTTGGATTATAGCTAAACCCCACTGTATTGATATCTTTATTGAGACCAAATGGTATAAAACCATTATTTGCTGGGTATCCAATGTTGTTTCTCAAAAATTTCATCATTTTAACTCTATCAAATCCATAATTAATTGCCAACCTTAATTTTTTAGAATTAATTAATGAATTTTTGTTACCAAGAAAGAATCCGAGGTATTCTGTATTTAAGTAGGGTCCGCTAATTAAATTTATTGATTTAGAGTGTTCGGCTTTTAATTCTCCATTAGATTCTAGTAATTGATCTTTAAAAGAAGAATCAATAGAGTTTATGAAATCAATTTTTCCTTGAGCGAATTCCATAAATTCACTTTTTTTATCAGGAAGCAAAGTAATTGAAATTGCTTCTAGATAAGGAAGCGGATTCCCATTTTCATCTTTTTCATAATAGTTATTATTCTTTCTAAGAACTAATTTTATATTTTCTTCCCATCTCTTGAATTTAAATGGTCCTGTTCCAATAGGATTTTTACCAAATTTGGATCCATAAAAATCTACAGCCTCTTTAGGAACGACAGAACAATATTTCATAGATAAAATACCTAAAAATGCAGCAAAAGGATTTTTTAAATTGATAGTAAAAATACTATCATTAATAGCTTTAAACTCTTCAACATTATTTAAAACCCAAGATCCTGGAGATCCCAACTTAGGATCCTTTAATCTTTTGAAACTATATTCAAAATCATAAGCATTTACATTTCTTGTAGAACCTTTAACAAAAACATTAGAATCATGAAAAGTGATATTTTTTCTTATTGTAAAAATATAATTAAGACCATCTTGTGAAATTGTCCACTTTTTAGCTAAATCTGGCTTAATATTTAGTGAATCATCTAACTGAACTAAGCCATTAAATAATTGATTAACGGGCCAAATATTCCTTAAAGTGCTAGCAAATGCTGGATCTAATGAACTTATGTTTGAATGTTCATTATATCTAAAAATGGTTTTTTTATCCAATTTTAGATTATTGGAACAGCTTATAGTGAAAATAAAAATTAAAATAAATGATATAATGTGTTCAGACTTTTTGATCATAAGATTTCAACTTATATTTGCTTGCTAAATTAAGTTTTTCAATATAAATGAATAATAATTTAAAAGTTGCATTAACAACCTTAGGTTGTAAATTAAATTTTTCAGAAACTTCTACAATTTCAAGGCAATTTATAGATGCAGGCTATCATATTGTAAAATTTGATCAAATTTCAGATATATACATAATTAATACTTGTTCTGTTACTCAAAATGCAGATAAACAATTTAGAAATCTGGTTTCAAAAGCATTAAGAATAAATTCAAAAGCATTTATCATTGCTATTGGATGTTATGCTCAATTAAAACCAGAAGAAGTAGCTAAGTTAAGTGGAGTAGATTTGGTTCTAGGGAGTAAGGAAAAATTTAAAATTTTAGATTACATAAATGATTTAAATAAAAATGATTTAGGAGAAATTCATTCATGTGAAATAAGTGAGACTGATTTTTATAGATCTAGTTATTCTATTGGTGATAGAACTAGGTCATTTCTAAAAGTACAGGATGGATGTGATTATAAATGTACTTATTGTACTATCCCTTTAGCAAGAGGGATTTCTAGAAGTGATAAATTAACTAATATTATTTCTGATGCTAAGTCTATATCTGAATCTGGTGTAAAGGAAATTGTATTAACGGGTGTTAATATTGGAGATTATGGTAAGGGTGAATTTGGTCAAAAAAAACATGATAATACCTTTTTAGAATTAATTAATGAACTTGATAAAGTTGAAGGAATTGCTAGGATTAGAATTTCTTCAATAGAACCAAATTTATTATCAAATGATATAATTCATTTTGTTGCAAACAGTAAAAAGTTTGTTCCTCATTTCCATATCCCTTTACAGAGTGGAAGTAATAAAATTCTTAGACTAATGAGAAGGCGATATAAAAGTGAATTATATAGGGAAAGAGTAAATTATATAAAAACATTAATTCCAAATGCATGTATTGGTGCTGATGTTATAGTTGGTTTTCCAGGTGAAACTGATGAATTGTTTATGGAAACCTATAGGTTTATTCAAAGTTTAGACATTTCTTATTTACATGTTTTTTCTTATTCTGAAAGAGAAAAAACTGTAGCAAATAATCTTCCTGATATTATTCCTAATCAAGTTAGGTCTAAAAGAAGTAAATTATTGAGAACATTGTCAGTAAAAATGAGAAGAAAATTTTATTCTAAACAAGTTGGGTCTAATAAAAATGTATTATTTGAATCAGAGAATAAAAAAGGTTTTATTTATGGTTTTTCAGAAAATTATGTAAGAGTTAAAACTCCATGGAGAAAAAACCTAGTTGATAGTATCGAAAAATATCATTTAAAGGAAATTTCTAATGATGGTTATGTTCTTGTTGAAAATTCAAAAAAACTTATTACAACCTAACTCCAAAAGGAAGTAAATCTTTAAATTCCTTATGTTTTTTAATAAATTTTCTGATTTCAGGTGAAGTTGGCATAATTCTAATGTTTTTTTCTTTTATTATTTCAAAAACTTCTCTTATAAAAGTTTCTTCAAAGTCTGGGTTAGAATTAGAATTAGGAATAATTAATTTTGTAAGAAAGATTTTTCTATCTTGAAGCGCGTATTCAATTTTTGCTAGATCTTCATCAATCTCAACTTCAAATTGACGTAGAAAAGCATTATCGTTAATAATTAGATTTCCCATTTAATTTTAATCTCTAATTTTACAGTTTACAAATATACTAAAAATAGAGCTTAAAGAAGTTTTTAACCATAAATATGTCTTCAAAAACAATACATGTTTATTTAATGCCAGGAATGTCTGCAAATTCATTAATTTTTGAAAGAATAGAATTTCCATCAAATTATACTTTACATTATCTAGATTGGATAGATCCTAGTAAAGATGAATCATTAGAAGATTATGCAAACAGATTTTCAAAATTAATAATTCATAATGATCCCATTCTTATTGGTGTTTCTTTTGGAGGAGTACTTGTACAAGAGATTTCAAAAATTATTAAACATAAGAAATTAATAATTATATCAAGTATAAAATCTAACGAGGAGTTACCTCATCATATGAAGTTTGGAAAAATCACTAAAAGTTATAAATTACTTCCTTTAAAGTGGATAAATGATTTTGAATCTCTAATTTCTTTTGTTTTAGGTCCAAAAATTAAAAAAAGAATTGAACTTTATAGAAAGTATTTATCTGTAAGAGATGAAAATTATTTGAGTTGGTCTATTAGAGAATTAATAGAATGGAAACAAAATAAACCTATAGATAATATAATTCACATACACGGATCAAAAGATGTAATTTTTCCAGCTAATTTATTAAGTGATTATATTGAATTACCAGGAGGAGACCATGCTATGATATTAAAAAGAGCTGAATGGATTAACAAAAGAATACCAAAACTTATTGAGGATAATTAAATTCTTTTCATTTGTTGTTGCATCATTTTAATTTGATCTGTTAACATTTTTTGTTTATCAATTTTTTTAGCTTCATTTAACAAGGTAGTTGCTTCTCTTTTTCTTCTTTTTTGAATTAATATTCCAGCCAAACTTAATTTAGCCATTGCCAAATCGTGATCCATAGACAAGCCAATTGAAATAGCTTTTTTAAAAAACTTTTCTGCAATAGTTAAATTCGTTTGAGATGAAATAATTCCTCTTAAATAATTATAGTATCCAATTTGTTTTTTTGTCAAAGCACTTTCAGGATTTTTTATTTTATTCAACCATTTTTCAGTTCCATCAAAATCTTGTTTTCTAAGTCTGAGAAAAGCAAGTAGAATAATTTCATTTTTAAAATATAAAAAAATGAAAATTATCATCAAAAATATTAATGCCACTCCATTACCAATATTATTTTCAGAAAATTGAAAAATGGAATAAATTAAGGTTAAAGTGGCTAGAATTAATTTTATATATTTTGGATACATATATTATTATTATTTGTTACTAATCAAACTCAAAAGTTTTTGAATATTACATTTGAGATAGTTAAAAGATATTGTATATTTGGCCGCAAATTTGGGTAAAAATAGTTAATTAATTGTAATGAAAAGAACTTTTCAACCATCAAATCGAAAAAGACGTAATAAACATGGGTTTAGAGAAAGGATGTCTACGCCAAGTGGTAGAAAAGTACTTTCATCTAGAAGAGCTAAAGGAAGAAATAAAGTTTCAGTTTCTTGTGAAACTAGACACAAAAAATAAGTGAATAAATATTTAAAAAATTTAAGGTGTTACTTTTTAAGTAACACCTTTTTTTATATATATTCATTAACCGAAAATTTAAAAAATTAATGCCGTTAAGAAAAGAATTAAAAAGCATTTTGATAATTGGTTCTGGACCCATAATCATTGGGCAGGCTTGTGAATTTGATTATTCTGGTTCTCAGGCACTGAGATCTTTGAAAGAAGATGGGATTAAAACAATTTTAATAAATTCTAACCCAGCTACTATTATGACAGATCCTGTAATGGCTGATCATATTTATTTAAAACCATTAACGACAGCTTCAATAAAAGAGATTTTATCTAAACATGAAATTGATGCAGTATTACCTACAATGGGTGGTCAAACTGCTTTAAATTTATGTATTGAAGCAGATGAAAAAGGAATTTGGGAAGAATTTGATGTAGAAATTATTGGGGTAGATATTGATGCAATAAATATTACTGAGGATAGAGAGCAGTTCAAACAGTTATTAAAAAAAATTAATATTCCAGTAGCCCCGGCTAAGACAGCTACCTCTTTTTTAAAAGGAAAAGAAATAGCTCAGGAATTTGGATTCCCTTTGGTTATTCGTCCATCTTTTACATTGGGTGGGAGTGGAGCTTCCTTAGTATATAAATCTAAAGATTTTGATGAATTATTAACTAGAGGACTAGAGGCCTCACCTATTCATGAAGTTTTGATAGATAAAGCACTGATGGGTTGGAAGGAGTATGAATTAGAACTTTTAAGAGATAAGAATGATAATGTAGTAATTATTTGTACTATTGAAAATATGGATCCAATGGGGATTCATACTGGGGATTCCATTACTGTAGCACCAGCTATGACGTTATCAGATACTGCTTATCAAAGAATGAGAGATATGGCAATAAAAATGATGAGAAGTATTGGAGATTTTGCTGGAGGGTGTAATGTTCAATTTGCGGTTAGTCCTGATGAAAAAGAAGACATTATTGCAATTGAAATAAATCCAAGAGTGTCTAGATCATCTGCTCTTGCTTCAAAAGCATCAGGTTATCCGATAGCTAAAATTGCTAGTAAACTTGCAATAGGATATAGTTTGGATGAGTTAGATAATCAAATTACAAAATCTACATCTGCATTATTTGAACCAACACTAGATTATGTAATTGTTAAAATTCCAAGATGGAATTTTGACAAATTTGAAGGTTCTGAAAGAACATTAGGACTTCAAATGAAATCTGTTGGTGAAGTTATGGGTATAGGAAGATCATTTATGGAAGCTTTGCATAAAGCAACTCAATCATTAGAGATTAAAAGAAATGGAATAGGAGCTGACGGAAAAGGATACACAGATTATGAAACAGTTATTAATAAATTAACTAATCCATCTTGGGATAGAGTTTTTGTTATATATGATGCGATTAAAATGGGTATTTCCCTTAATAGAATTCATGAAATTACAAAAATTGATATTTGGTATTTAAGACAATATGAATCCTTAATTGCTTTGGAAAATCAAATTTCAAAGTTTAAGATTGATGATGTTTCAAAGGAATTATTATTAGAAGCTAAACAAATGGGATTTGCAGATCGTCAAATAGCTCATATGTTAGGTTGTTTAGAAAGTGTAGTACATAAAAAAAGAAAAAGTCTAAATATAAATAGGGTATATAAGCTAGTAGATACTTGTGCCGCAGAATTTAAAGCAAAAACACCTTATTATTATTCTACTTTTGAAGAGTCAATGCAATTATCTGACGGTACAATAATTACAGAAAATGAAAGTGAAGTTACGGACAGAAAAAAAATTATTGTATTAGGTTCTGGTCCAAATAGAATTGGACAAGGTATTGAATTTGATTATTGCTGTGTACATGGAGTGCTTGCTGCATCTGAATGTGGATATGAAACAATAATGATAAATTGTAATCCAGAAACTGTTTCAACAGATTTTGATACTGCTGATAAACTATATTTTGAGCCTGTATTTTGGGAGCATATCTATGATATAATACAACACGAAAAACCTGAGGGAGTTATAGTTCAATTAGGTGGACAAACTGCACTTAAACTTGCTGAGAAGTTAGATAGGTATGGAATTAAAATTATAGGTACTACATATAAATCTTTAGATTTAGCGGAAGATAGAGGAAGCTTTTCAACTCTATTAAAAGAAAATAAAATTCCTTATCCAGAATTTGGTGTTGCTAAAACTGCTGATGAAGCATTAGTTCTTGCTGATAAACTAGATTTTCCAATTCTTGTTAGACCATCTTATGTTTTAGGTGGCCAAGGAATGAAGATTGTTATTAATAAAAAAGAATTAGAGGCCCACGTAGTAGACCTTCTTCAAAAAATTCCAAATAACAAACTCTTATTAGACCATTATTTGGATGGTGCAATTGAAGCTGAAGCGGATGCTATATGCGATGGAAAAAATGTTCTTATTATAGGAATCATGGAACATATAGAGCCTTGTGGAGTTCATTCAGGGGATTCTAATGCAACTCTTCCTCCATTTAATTTAGGAAAATTAGTAATGCAACAAATCATAGATCATACTAACAAAATTGCATTATCACTAAACACTGTAGGTTTAATAAATATTCAATTTGCAATTAAAGATGAAGTTGTTTATATAATTGAAGCAAATCCTAGAGCTTCTAGAACCGTTCCGTTCATAGCTAAAGCATATAAGCAACCTTATGTTAACTATGCTACAAAAGTAATGCTTGGTAAACTTAAGGTGTCAGACATAGATTATAAACCTAAACTTGAAGGTTTTGCGATTAAACAACCTGTTTTTTCTTTCAATAAGTTTCCAAATGTAAATAAAAGTCTGGGCCCTGAGATGAAAAGTACTGGTGAAAGTATTTTATTTATAGATGATCTAAAAGATGATCAATTTTATGAATTGTATTCAAGAAGAAAAATGTATTTAAGTAAATAATAATATTTCTATCTTAGTTACATGGAAATAACATTTATTCTTATTGCAATTTTATTTGCTCTAGCTTTTCTTATATATTCAGTAAAAAGTAATAAAAGTGGATCTTCTGCAGAATTAATTGTTCAACTCACCAATAATCTTAGTAATGAAATTCAGAATATTAGAAAAGAAGTTGGTGAAAATTCTGAAAAAAATAGAAAAGAAATTGAAAACAAATTACTTTCTATAAATAAAGAAATTATTGATTTTCATAAGAGTTCAAAAAAAGATATTCAAAAACAGTTTTCTGAATCTAATAAGGTCATTAAAGATGTTACTGAACAATTAGGTGATATAAAGGGAACGAATCAACAAGTTTTAAATTTTGCTAATCAAATGAAATCATTAGAAAAGATATTAAGTAATCAAAAACAAAGAGGAATTCTAGGTGAAATTCAATTGGAAAATTTACTTGCTAATGTATTACCTCCAGAGCTATTTCAAATGCAGTATAGTTTTAATAGTGGTGAAGCAGTTGATGCAATTGTAAAAGTTGGAGAATTTATTATTCCGGTAGATGCAAAGTTTTCATTAGATAATTACAATAAAATGATAGAAAGTTCAGATTCAACTGAAATTCAATTACTAGAAAAAAAATTTAAAGAGGATATTAAATCAAGAATTGACGAAACTTCTAAGTATATAAGACCAAATGAAAAAACAACTGATTATGCTTATATGTTTATACCTGCAGATGGTCTGTATCAAGATTTATTAAATAGCAGGGTAGGTACATTGCAAATTAATTCTAAAGACCTAGTTTCATATGCATATTCAAAGAAAGTTATGATAGTATCACCCATGAGTTTGTTTCCAATGCTACAAATTACTGTAAAGGCATTACATAATTTAAAAGTTGAAAAATCTATTCAAGACATACTTCTAAACATAGATAAATTATCTAATCATTTAAATTCTTATCAAAATTCACATAATAGATTAGGAAAATCTCTTAGTGTTGCAGTTAATCATTATAATGATTCATCTAAAGAGTTTGGTAAAATTGATAAAGACGTTACCAAAATATCAGATGGGAACTTTAAAATTGGAATTGAGACTGATAAAATTGAAAGACCTGTAAATGGAGAATGATTAATTATATTCCAGTGTAATTAAATGGGGTTATTTTTTTTAATTCAATTTTTATTTCATTATTAACATCCAGTTTATCAATAAATTCTTGAATTGTTTTTTTATTAACTATAGAGTTTTTTCTTGTAAGTTGTTTTAAGGTTTCATAGGGGTTAGGATAACCATCTCTCCTTAAAATTGTTTGTATTGCTTCAGCAACAACAGCCCAGTTTTCATCTAAATCTTTTTCAATTTTTTTTTGATTTACAATCAATTTTTTTATCCCTTTAATCGTAGATTGAAATGCAATGGAGGTATGAGAAAATGGAATACCTATATTTCTCAAAACAGTACTATCTGTAAGATCTCTTTGAAGTCTTGATATAGGTAATTTAGAAGATAGATGTTCAAAAGTAGCATTTGCTAATCCAAGGTTACCTTCAGAATTTTCAAAATCTATAGGATTAACTTTATGAGGCATCGCGGATGATCCAACTTCATCTTTCTTTATTTTTTGTTTAAAATAATCCATTGAAATATAAGTCCATATGTCTCTGTTGAAATCAATAATAATTGTATTTATTCTTTTTAAACAATCAAATAAAGAAGCTAGATGGTCATAATGCTCAATTTGAGTTGTAGGAAAAGAATGTTGAAGACCTAAATTATTAATTAAAGAGGTTGCAAAATTTTTCCAATTAATTTTTGGAAATGCTACTAGATGTGCATTAAAATTTCCTGTAGCTCCTCCAAATTTAGCTGCGATTGGGATTGAATTTAGAAACTTTAACTGCTCTTCAAGTCTTACTTTAAAAACCTCAATTTCTTTTCCAAGTCTTGTAGGGGATGCTGGTTGTCCATGAGTTCTAGCAAGCATCGGAATATCAGAGTATTCATTGCTTTTTTCTTCTAATAAATTAATTAATTCATTTAATTCTGGAAGATATAACTCATTTAAAGCATTTTTAATAGAAAGTGGAATAGCAGTATTGTTAATATCTTGAGAAGTAAGACCAAAGTGAATAAATTCTAAATACTTATCTAATTTTAGATCTTTAAATTTATTTTTTATAAAATATTCTACAGCTTTAACATCATGATTTGTTTCTTTTTCAATTTCCTTAATTGAAACAGCATCATTATAGGAAAATTTTAGATAAATATCTTTTATTTTATTAATAGAATCTTTTGGAAAATCACTTAAAGTAGAAATTTCTGTTCTAGTTAAGGCAATGAAATATTCAATCTCAACTAAAACTCGGTATTTGATTAAGGCTTGTTCTGAAAAAAAATTGCTAAAACCTTTAGTTTTATTATAATATCTTCCATCAATTGGAGTAATAGCATTTAGAGAATTTAGTTGCATACACTTTCTTTTGAAAGTCTACAAAGTTAATCTTTTAAAATTTAATTATTTAATGCATTACTTTCGGTTAAGTACTTTAAATTCTTCGTAGCAACCACTTATTGCATCTAATATTTGAAGATCATTTGCAGAAACAATAAAATTGTCAGAATAATTACAATTTCTTAGTATTTCATCAATATCTATTTTTTCAATTTGTAATAACTCTTTTAGTGTCTCTCTATCAAATTTTGAAGCTAACAATTCCCTAATTCTATAATCATCTTTCATTTGTTTTAGTTTCCTAAGTTGTTTAGGCTTTTTTCCGAAAAGATTATATAAAAAATCTGCGGGGTTAAATATTGAGTTTATTACTTTAGAGAAGGCTCCTACATTTCTTGAACCACCTTCATAACCCCTAGAAGGCAAACCAGGAATACTATATCGAAAGGATCTGCTAATTGGAATATTCTTTGCATCGATTTCTAAATATCCAGTTAATTTATAAGGGGAGATAATTACTTCTTCAAGTGCATATGCTAATTCTGTTAATTGGATTTTTGAATTTTTGAACTTAAGAAAGTCATTTGTAACTCTAACCTTTATGGACTTAAAACCAAGATATGAAAGAAATAGAGTATCATTAAGTTGTGCTGAAATTTCAAATTTTCCAGCTTTATCAGTTATCACACCTATGACTTGAGAAAGATTTATTACATGAACACTAGATAAAGGGGAATTATCAGCTGCATTTTCAACAAATCCTGTAAGTGTTTGGTTTTGTGCTATTATATTTCCAGTTAATAAACTAAAAAATATAGAAATAAATAGGTGCTTATTTATTTTATTCATTGATGAATCAAAAATACAAACTAAAAAGATCTTTCTTAAAATTAAAATTTTATTTATTATAAAATTAACTTTTATCTATTTACCTAAGAAATCGATTAATTTAGACATTGCTATTGCCCTATGGCTAATTTTATTTTTTGTTTCTATTGGTAATTCTGCAAAACTTTGTTTGCATCCATCTGGCTTAAAAATAGGATCATAACCGAATCCATTATTTCCTTTTTTATATTTTAATATTTCTCCATTAATTATTCCTTCAAATTGATAAAACTTGTTATTAATAATTAATGCAATAACAGTTTTAAATCTAGCTTTTCTGTTTTCTACTTTTTTTAATTCAAAAAGAAGTTTATCTATGTTTTTTTCAGCATCACATTCAATACCTGCAAATCTAGCTGAATGAATACCAGGTCTACCATTTAAGGATTCTACTTCTAAACCAGTATCATCAGCAAATACATTTATATTAAATTTTAAGTGAATAAAATTTGCCTTATAAGCAGCATTCCCTTCTATAGAATCTTCATTTTCAGGAATTTCATCAAAATAATTTAAATCTGAAAGATTCCCTAGTTCAAATTTATTGGGAATCATTTTTTCTATTTCTCTAAATTTATTTTTATTTCTTGAAGCAAAAGTTAATTTCATTAGTTATTGATTGTGATATGGGTGATGATTAATTATGGTGAAAGCTCTATATAACTGTTCTACAATAAACAATCTAATCATTTGGTGAGAAAGTGTCATTCTAGATAAAGATATTTTTGATTTTGATCGCAAATATACTTCATCAGAAAAACCATATGCTCCGCCAATTATAAAAACTATACTTTTCCCATGTGATATTGTTTTATTTTCAACAAATTTGGCAAATTCAACAGAATTATAATTATCCCCTTTTTCATCTAAAAGAAAAATTTGATCATCAATATTTATTTTTTCTAGAATTTTAATTCCTTCTTTTTTTTTAATCTCTGAAATTTTTCCATTTTTAAATTTGGGGACATTTAGTTCAATTATTTCAAAATTTACGTATCGTTTTATCCTTTTTTTATAATTTAAAATTAGGGACTTTAATAATGAATCTGTAGTTTTTCCAACTACTAATAACTTAATTTTCATTAACTAAACAATTGGTTAATTTTAATTTATATTTAATATAAATATATGGGATTGCTTAAAACTAATTTTATTTTTTCGATTATTAATAATATTTCAAACTTTTTAAAAAAAATTAAATTACAAAGTTTATATGGGTTTTCTTTATATGAATTGTTTAGTCTATATTTTACAGGAATTTTAAAAGGCGCAATTTCTACAAGAGCGGGAAGTATTTCTTTTAGTTTCTTTATGGCTTTTTTCCCATTTATTCTATTTGTTTTAAATCTAATTCCTTTTATTCCAATTGAAAATTTTGATAAAATATTTTTAGACTTAATAGAATCATTATTGCCACAGGAATCTACAGTCTTTTTTCACGATATTTTTCTTGATATTAATACTAATAAAAGAAGTGGTTTGTTATCGACAACTCTTATTTTTTCTATTATACTTATAGGCAATGGTGTTAATTCTGTTTTTGATGGTTTCTCTGACTCTTACCATGTTGAATTTTCTAGAAATTTCATAAAGCAATATTTATATGCTATAATGGTTGGCTTTATTTTAGTAATAGTAGTATTATTTGCAACAGCTATGTCTATATTTTTTGATTTTTTAATTGCTAAAAATATTTCAATTATTTCTTATTTGTTTCTATATTTTAAATATATCTTTTTAATTGTAATTGCTCTAATAGCATTTTCATCTCTTTATTTTTTTGGAACAATTCAAGGAAGGAATTTAAAATTTATTTCTCCTGGTTCTATTATGACTACATTCTTACTAATAATTACAACTTATTTTTTTGGCCTTTATATTGAAAATTTTTCCAATTATAATGAGCTTTATGGATCTATTGGTGCATTAATAATTATGATGTTATATATATGGATAAATTCTATATCCTTACTATTGGGATTTGAATTAAATGTTGTGATATATAAACTGAAGAATAATTAATGATGAATTATTTTATTGATGTAATAGTCCCACTTCCTTTAGACAATTTGTTTACATACAGAGTTAATGAGAAAGAATTTAAATTTTTAAGAATAGGTTTTAGAGTAATAGTCCCATTTGGAAAATCAAAATTTATTACAGCCATAGTTGCTAATAAACATAATCAAACTCCCAATTCTTATATTCCAAAAGATATAGAGTTTATTATTGATGAAGAATCTTCAATAAATGACAATCAGTTGAAGTTTATAACCTGGATTTCTAAGTATTACATGTGTCCCTTAGGTCAGGTGCTTAAAGTAGCGTTGCCTAGTTTGTTGTTATTGAAAAGTGAAAGTGAAATTATTATGACAAATAAAATAAAAGATTTTGATTTATCTGACGAGGCAGAATTAATTTATCAAAACTTAATTTTAAATAAAAAAATAACTTATCGTGAGATAATATCTATTCTTAATAGGAAAAAAATAAACAAAACTATAAATGAACTTTTAGATAATTCTTTAATTACTTTAAAAGAAGAAATTTATGATTATTTCAAACCAA
>MPLT02058470.1_pt1 | contig 47591 bp, 49 predicted proteins | sample 1617391 | NCBI WGS metagenome assembly MPLT02 (sample SAMN05944800, study PRJNA350692) | marine metagenome | biome: marine; feature: ODZ; material: water; isolation source: 70 m water sample filtered on 0.2 um supor filter | place: Pacific Ocean | collected 2012-04-08 | depth 70m m
CATTATTTTTCTCTGTAATACTTAAAGAATTATATAGTGTAGCTTCATCAATCTCAAGAATTTGAGAACATTTTTTAATATATATTTCTTGTTTTAATCTGTCTTGAATCTTTGAAATTGATTTTATTACACTTCTTATAATTTCAACTCTTTTATCTTCATCATTTAACTCTTCATTGTAAAATGAAAGCTTAAATTCAATAAAATCTTTTGAATTTTTACTTATAAAATCAAGGGTTTTTTCTTTTTTATTATCTCTGATAAAACTATCAGGATCTTCACCCTCAGGGAATGAACATATTTTAACATTTAAACCTTTTTCCAAAATCATATCAGTACTTCTAACTGCAGCATTAACTCCAGCTTTATCACCATCAAATAAAAGGACTATATTGGAAGTTAACCTAGATATCAGAGTTATCTGATCTTCAGTCAATGATGTTCCTGATGAAGCTAATACATTTTTTACATCATTCTCATGAAATTGCAAAACATCCATATAACCTTCAACTAATAGACATAAATCATTTTTAACAATAGATTGTCTTGACTCATAAATACCATATAGAATTTTACTTTTATTATATATTTCACTTTCAGGTGAATTAATATACTTAGCAATCTTATTTGAAGATTTCATCGTTCTACCGCCAAATCCTAAAACTCTTCCTGATAAACTTTTTATTGGAAATATTACTCTTTCTTTAAATCTATCAATTATCTTATCCTCATTAAAAATTATTAAGCCTGTTTTCTCTAAAAAAGAATCTTTAAATCCTTTTTCTTTAGAAGATCTATAGAAAGATGATCCGTCTGATAAACAAAAGCCTAAGTCAAAATCATCTATTGTTTCTTTTGAAAGACCTCTTTTAAGAAGGTATTCTAATGAATCCGAAACCTCATTATTTAACTTTTCTTTAAAAAATGAAAGAGCAAATTTATTGATTATATAAAGGCTTTCTATTTCATTTTTCTTTTCAATATTTTGAGAAAAATTGTTAGTTTCTTCAATTTCAATACTGTATTTCTCTGCTATATATTTTATAGATTCAGGATAATTAAAATGCTCATGCTCCATAAGAAAAGCAATTACGTTACCACCCTTTCCACTAGAAAAATCCTTCCATATTTGTTTTGCAGGAGAAACAACAAAACTCGGAGTTTTTTCATTTGTAAAAGGACTTAAGCCTTTATAGTTAGCGCCTGACTTTTTTAGTACAACAAAATCAGCTATAACCTCTTCAACTCTAGCTAATTCAAAAACCTTATCAATCGTTTCTTTACTTATCAAAGTAATCTATTTTTTTATTTCAAGATAGTAAATTAATTTTTCCTATTTATTAGATAATCTAACATTAACTTTAGTGATTCTCTAGACTTATTTTCTGGAAAATCATCAATAATCAATAAGTTTTTTTCTTTTAGATCTAACATTATATCAGAAGCATACTTGAAACCTCCAGTATCTCTTATGATTTTATATATCCTATTTTTATTCTTCTTTAACCTAGCTTTATTTTTATAAGAATTAATAATAAATTTTTTATCTGAAGGATTTACCTTATTAATTGTATATATTAAAGGTAATGTGATTTTTTGATTTTTTATATCAATAGCAGTAGGCTTACCAATTCTTTTATTACTATAATCAAAAAGGTCATCTTTTATCTGAAATATCAATCCTAAATTCAAACCAAACTCTTCGACCTTATTTAGTTTTTTTAACCCAGAGGAAGCTGCTCCTAATTTACAACATGCAGAAAAAAGAGATGCTGTTTTTTTTATAGTTAAATCAAAATATTCTTCTTCAGTAATATTAAAATTTCTTGATTTTTGGATTTGAATTAACTCACCTTCACTCATTTTTTTTACTGCTTCTGAAATTATTTTCAATAGATCGAAATCCTCATTATCAATCGATAGTAATAAAGATTTAGAAAGAAGAAAATCTCCAACTAAAACTGAAATTTTATTATTCCATAATACGTTTAATGACAAAAAACCTCTTCTTAATTTACTATCATCAACAATATCATCATGAATTAAAGTTGCAGAATGAATTAATTCTGAAATGATAGCTCCTCTATATGATTTATTTGTCAGATTTTGATTTGAGAATATCTTAGCAAATAAAAGAACAAGTATTGGCCTAACCTGTTTGCCTTTCCTGTTTAAAATAAACTTTAGTATAACATCTAGAAGAAGAACACCAGAATTAATGGATTTCTCAAACTCTTTTTCAAAAATCTCAAATTCCTTTAATATAGGATCTTTAATTTTTTCAATAATCTTCAAAATACATAATTTAGATTACCATCATTGCATCACCATAAGAGAAAAAGTTATATTTTTTCTTAATTGCTTCTTTATAAGCCTTCATAATAAAATCTTTACCCCCAAATGCGGAAACCATCATTAATAGAGTAGATTTTGGCATATGAAAATTTGTTATCATTGAATTAGCTAATGAAAAATCATAAGGTGGATAAATAAATTTATGTGTCCATCCATCATAATCATTTAAAGTTCCAACAGATGACACTGAGCTCTCAAGACCTCTCATAACAGTGGTCCCAACAGCACAAATTCTTTTTTTATTTTTCAGAGCTGTATTAATAATATTCGCACAATCCTTTGATATCTTTAATTCTTCTGAATCCATTTTATGTTTAGAAAGATCTTCAACATCAACTGGACTAAAGGTGCCTAAACCAATATGAAGAGTAATTTCAGGCAAAAGCACTCCCTTGATCTCAAGTTTTTTGAGCAGATGTTTGGAAAAATGAAGCCCTGCTGTAGGAGCTGCAACTGCTCCTTCATGCTTTGCATATATTGTTTGAAATCTATCCTTATCTGATGATTCTACTGCTCTATTAATGTATTTTGGCAGAGGTGTTTCTCCAAGTTCATCAAGTTTACTTCTAAACTCATCGTAGGGTCCATCAAAAAGAAATCTTAAAGTTCTTCCTCTTGATGTGGTGTTATCTATAACTTCAGCTACTAGACTTTCATCATCCCCAAAGTACAACTTATTCCCAATTCTGATTTTTCGAGCTGGATCTACTAAAACATCCCATAATCTTTGCTCATCATTTAACTCTCTGAGAAGGAAAACTTCTATTCTTGCCCCTGTTTTTTCCTTATTTCCAAATAACCGTGCAGGAAACACCTTAGTATTATTAAGGGCAATTACATCTCCTTCTTCAAAGAAATCAATTATATCTTTAAAAACGAGATGTTTTATAGACTGATCAGATCTATCTAATAACATTAATTTACACTCATCTCTTTCTGGTGAAGGATGTTTAGCTAACCTAGTCTTTGGTAATTTATAATTAAAGTCTGATAATTTCATAAATTATATATTAAGTTGGCAAATATAACCTCATGAAATAGGCAATGTCAAGTAAAAGTCAATTTATTTTAAAACCAAGTGTTTTTAGGTTTTCCCAATAACCAGGAAAAGATTTTGAAACAACATTAGGGGATTCAATCGAAATGTCAATAATGACAGCTAAAGCAGAAAATGATAAAGCCATTCTATGATCTTGATAAGTAGCTATTTTAATATTATTATTTATTTTCTGATTTCCTTCAAAATAGATTGTATTATCTGAAGTCTCTATATTTTTTATTCCCAGCTTTAGGAATTCTTTTTTTAATGCTTCAATCCTATCAGTCTCCTTTATCTTCAATGTATGCAATCCTGAAAGTCTACAATCTATTCCAAGACCTAGGCAAGTTACTGCAATTGTTTGAGCAAGGTCTGGAGAGTCAGACAAATCTAAATCAAGTTTTTTAGGAAGGTTAATGTTTTTATTTTTTGAAATAATTATATAGTCTTTATTATATAAAGTATCCACTCCAAGTTGTTTATATATTCTCGATACAATAGCATCTCCCTGAATACTGTTTCTTTTAAAAGTTTTCAAAGTAATCTTAGCATCTTTAGATAATGCTACAATACTATAAAAATATGATGCAGAGCTCCAATCAGATTCAACTTCAAATATTTTATCAAACGATTTGTGATTACCTGATACCTCTATTTGGTTATTATTAATTACAACTTTACAACCAATTTTCTCAATTAATTTCTTTGTCATTAATATATATGGTTTTGAAGTAATATTTCCTTCTAAGTTTAATTTAATTCCATTATCTAATTTTACTCCTAACATCATTAAAGAAGATATATACTGTGAGCTCAAATTAGCAGGAAGTGAGACTTCATTAAGAATTATTTTTTTTCCAATAATCTTTATAGGAGGATAGCCTTCTTTTTCTTGATATTCTATATCTGCTCCCAAATCTCTCAAAGCTTTAACCAACACACCAATAGGCCTATCCTTCATTCTATCTGAACCTGTTAAAGTGATTTCAGAATTCGGTGTAGATGCGTAATTGGACACTAAAAATCTCATCGCTGTTCCAGCATGATTAACATCAATAGTTTTATTAGTATTAATAAGAGCATCAATTAATGTTTTTGTATCGTCTGATTTGGAAAGATTAGTGATTTTAAAATCACTAGAATACTCTCTTACCATCAAAAGCCTATTAGATTCACTTTTTGATCCCCCAATTTCTATTATACCATTTATAGTTCTGTTATTATTTGACAGATGATATATCATTAATTATTTATTTTTTTATTGGATAAATGTCTTTTCTTATCTCTTTTAGTTTTATTTTTTAGATTCTTATAAAATGACTTTTCTAAATCAATTCCTGTTTGATTTGCTAAACAAATAAGTACAAATAAAACATCAGAAAGCTCATCTCCTAAACTATTTAGTTCTTTACCTTTCTTCAAACTTTGCTCACCATATTCTCTTGATATAACCCTTGCAACTTCTCCAACCTCTTCAGTTAGTAAAGCCATATTTGTTAGCTCATTGAAATATCTCACACCATGTTTGTTTATCCAGTTATCTACTTCTTTTTGTGCATTTTTTATTTCCATAGTTTTATTTTTAATTTAATATTTTCCATAAACCCTCTTTTAGACTTTTTATTCCATTCATATTTATTGATGAACCTATGAAATATGGAATTTCTTTAAAGTCTCTCTTGATAATAGTTTCCAATTCGGATAATAGTTCTTTATCCATTAAATCTGATTTACTAAAGAAAATAGCAAAATCTTTATCTATTAATTCAGGATTATATTTTTTTAACTCATTATTTAATATTTCAAATTCTTTTTTTAAGTCTTTTGCATCAACAGGTATCACATAAAGTAAAATAGAGTTCCTTTCTATATGCCTAAGAAAATAGTGTCCTAAGCCTTTTCCTTCAGCTGCACCTTCAATTATTCCTGGAATATCAGCCATGACGAATGTTCTGTAATCAGTCATTGACACTATACCTAAATTAGGTTTTAAAGTAGTAAATTCATAATTAGCTATTTTCGGTTTTGCTGATGTCACAACTGATAGAAGAGTTGACTTCCCTGCATTTGGAAAACCAACTAAACCAACATCAGCTAAAACTTTTAATTCAAGTGTTAGATTCATCTCTTTTCCAGAAACTCCTTTTTGTGAATATCTAGGAGTTTGATTAGTTGATGATTTGAAATGATAATTTCCCCTTCCACCAAGACCTCCTTCAATTACGATTAATTCAGTATTCTCTTTATTTATTTCTTCAATAACTTTTTCTGAAATACTGTCTTTAATAATAGTTCCATATGGAACTTCAACAATGATATCTTTCCCTTTTGGACCTGACTTTCTTGATCCACTTCCATCTCCACCATTACCAGCTTTAAAATGCTTTTTAAATTTGAAAGTAAAAAGTGTCCAAAGTTGAGGGTTTGCTCTAATTATTACATGACCTCCTCTTCCACCATCACCTCCATCTGGTCCTCCTTTGGGGACATACTTCTCCCTTCTTAAATGAGTAGAGCCTTTTCCTCCTGATCCTGATTTAACATTTATCTTAACGTAATCAACAAAATTATCTACAATCATGAGAGATTAAAACTATCAATTAAATCAAAAAGTCTCTTAGTAATATCATCAACAGAACCATGACCATTTACCTCAAAAAACTTGTTTTGATCTTTATAATATCTACTAAGAGTAGATGTCTTCATATTATATTCGCTAAATCTATTTTGAATTTTTTCAATATCTTGATCATCTGATCTATTACTAGTTTTACCTCTATCAATAATTCTAGAGATTAGCTCTTCTTCATCTACTTCTAATGCTATTGTTGCGTTAATTTGCATATTAATCGATAAAAGAAATTGATCAAGAGATTCAGCCTGTGCAATGGTTCTAGGAAATCCATCAAATAAAAATCCTTTAGATTGTGAATTCTCTTTAATCTCATTTTCTAACATTTTTATAGTAACTTCATCAGGAACTAGATCTCCTTTATCCATATAGGATTTAGCTAAGAGTCCAAGCTTCGTGTTCTGAGATATATTCTTTCTAAATAAGTCTCCTGTTGAAATATGGTAAAGCTCATACTTTTCACTTAAGTGTTCAGCCTGAGTTCCTTTACCTGAACCTGGTTTACCAAAAAGCACGAAATTTTTCATAATGACAAAGATATTTAAAATGTTTTGGATTCTTTATTTACTTTAAACTAATGCTTATTTTTGCACAAAGAAAATCAAATGTTTTCAAGTAATAAGATAATTGGTATACTTGGTGGAGGTCAACTGGGAAAAATGACTCTTGAAGTATCTAATAAATTTGGAATTAAAGTATACATTTTAGACCCTGATGAAAATTGCCCTTCTAAATCCTTGTGCACTAAATTTTTTCAAGGTGATTTAATGGATTTTGATACAGTTTATAATTTTGGCAAAGAGGTTGACTTGATAACAATTGAAATAGAAAATATTAATATTGAAGCACTAGAGAAGCTTAAAAAAGAAAGAAAAACTGTTTATCCTCAACCTGAGATATTAAAAATAATCCAGGATAAGTCTCTTCAAAAAGATTTTTACTTAAGAAATAAAATACCCTCAACCCCTTTTAAAAAATGTAATTCAAAAGAAGAAATACAAAACTTTATTTCAAATGGTGATAGATCATATCCTTTTATATGGAAATCATCTAAAATGGGATATGATGGCTATGGCGTAAAGTTAATCAAAGACAATAATTCTATTGAAAACATTCCTGATAAACCTTGCATAATAGAGGACAAAGCAGAAATTGAAAAAGAATTGTCTGTAATGGTAGTATCAATGCCTTCTGGTAAAATAGTTAATTATCCAGTGGTTGAGATGGAATTTAATTCTGAATCTAATCAAGTTGAATATATAATTTCACCAGCTAGAATTAAAAAAGAAATAAAAGAAAAAGCTGAAAATTTAGCATTACGCGTCTCCCAATCATTTGGAAACATTGGATTACTTGCAGTAGAAATGTTTTTAACAACTACTGGGGATATACTAGTCAATGAAGTAGCTCCTAGACCACATAATAGCTATCACTTTTCAATAGAAGGTTCTGAAACAAGTCAATTTGAACAACTAATTAGATCTATTTTAGATTTACCAATAGGAAAAACTAATATGATAAATAATTCTGTTATGGTTAATCTAGTTGGAGAAAATAATGCAAAAGGACCTGCTATATATGAAAATATGGATCAAATAATTGGAATAAAAGGCGTTAATCCTCATCTTTATGGAAAGAAAGAAACAAGGCCTAATAGAAAAATGGGGCATGTTACAGTAATTAATTCTAATATTGAGGAAGCAATTAAAATTGCTAAAGAAATTAAGACAACTGTTAAGGTTACATCAAATTAATAAATAAAATCAAATGGGAAAAGTAGCAATAATAATGGGAAGCGAATCAGATTTTGAAGTAATGAATGAAGCAATAAAAATTTTAAAATCTTTTAAAATACCAGTTGAATATGATATTGTCTCTGCACATAGAACCCCTAAAAAAATGGTTGATTACGCTGTAGGTGCTGAAAAAAAAGGAATTAAAGTAATTATTGCTGGTGCTGGAGGATCAGCACATCTGCCTGGGATGGTTGCTTCTATAACAAGTATTCCCGTTATAGGGGTTCCAATTAAATCAAGAAATTCAATTGATGGATGGGATTCTATATTATCAATTCTTCAAATGCCTGGGGGAGTTCCTGTTGCAACAGTTGCTCTTAACGGAGCTAAAAATGCTGGGATTCTTGCTGCTCAAATTATTGGAACATCCGATTCTGAAATTAATAATAAAATCAAAGAGTATAAAAAAGGACTAGAAGAAAAGGTTATTGAAAGCAGTAAAAATCTAAAAAAAGATTCTTAATCTTTAGTCCAATCACTATAACCTGATTTATAATGGTATATTTTTTTAAAACCTAAATATTCCATTATTATTGAAGCTTTCTGGCTTCTATTACCTGAGACACAATAAACAACATATGGTTTATCCTTATCAAGCTTTGAGACTTTATCAATAAAGGTTTTATTTCTAAAATCTATATTTATAGATTCCCCTATTGTTCCTCTCTCAAATTCAAGATCAGTCCGTAAGTCAACTAACGTGACTTTCTCATCAATTAAATCAATAACGCTAGATTTTTCAACTTCCTGAATTACCAGAGACTGAATTAAAACTAGAGGTATTGTTAATAAAAACTTTAACATTTAATAAACAATTTAACAATTAAATTTAATAATATATATTTTTACAAAAAACATTTCATGTATAAAGAAAATTTTTCTGAAAGACATGTCGGCCCTAACTCTTCAGAGCTTAAAAAGATTCTAAATGCAATTGGAGTTAAAAGTATTGATCATCTTCTAAATGATACCATTCCTGACTCTATAAGAATTAATAAAAAGCTTAATTTACCCGATTCAATAACTGAACATGAATTTCTTAAAGAAATAAAGTCTTTGTCCTATAAAAATGAAAAATTCAAAACTTATATAGGTTTAGGTTATCATGATACGTTTACACCATCTGTAATTCAAAGGAATATTTTAGAAAATCCTGGATGGTATACTGCCTATACTCCATACCAAGCAGAAATTGCTCAAGGTAGACTTGAAGCTTTATTAAATTTTCAAACAATGGTTTGTGATCTAACAAGAATGGAGATCGCAAACGCTTCTTTACTTGATGAAAGCACATCTGCTGCTGAGGCAATGACTCTTCTTTATAATAATAGAACAGCTAAACAGAAAAATGATAATATTGTTAGTTTCTTTATTGATAAAAACATTTTACCTCAAACTGAATCTGTTCTTAAGACAAGGGCAAAACCTATTGGAATTAATCTAGAGGTTGGTGATATCTCTAATATTAAAACTGACAAATATTTTGGATGTATTATTCAATATCCTGGCAAACATGGAGAAGTAAAAAATTATAGTCCCCTTTTAAAAAAACTACAGAAAAATGATGTAAAGGTTGCCATAGCAGCAGATTTAATGAGTTTAGTTGTTATCGAACCACCTGATCAAAACCTGGTAGATGTTTTTGTGGGAACTACTCAAAGATTTGGAATACCATTAGGATATGGAGGCCCACATGCCGCTTTTTTTGCAACCAAAGAAAAATATAAAAGAAGCATCCCTGGAAGAATTATTGGAGTAACTAAAGACATGAATGGAAATCATGCTTTAAGAATGGCCTTACAGACAAGAGAGCAACATATCAAAAGAGATAGAGCCACTTCAAATATCTGTACAGCTCAAGTTCTTCTTGCTGTAATGGCAGCTATGTATGCAGTTTACCATGGCCCTGAAGGTCTAATTCGTATAGCTTCAAGTATTAATAAAAAAGCTGATTTTTTATCAAAAAAAATTACTTCACTAGGCATAGTTCAATTAAACAAATGTTTTTTTGATACTTTACTTATTGAATGTAATTCTAAAAAAATAATTTCAATTTTTAAATCAAAAAAAATTAATGTTTTAAAGATCGATAGCTCTAAAATTTCTATTTCAATAAATGAGAAGACTCTTGAGAAAGATATAGAATCTATTATACTAGTATTTGAAGAATATGCAAATAAAAAATCTAAGTCAATTAAATTCCCTTCAGAAATTAATATAAGTAAAGAGGTCAAAAGATCATCTGAATTCCTTACCCATAAAGTTTTTAATTCATTTCATTCAGAAACTTCCTTAATGAGGTATATTAAAAGACTTGAAAATAAAGACCTATCATTAACTAGATCTATGATCTCTTTAGGGTCATGCACAATGAAATTAAATGCTGCGACTGAAATGATTCCTCTTAGCTGGACAGAATGGAATTCTATTCATCCTTTTGTTCCAATAGATCAAGTAAAGGGATATCATTATATAATTTCTAAACTAGAACAATACTTGTCAGAGATTACAGGATTTTCAGCAACCTCTCTTCAACCAAACTCAGGCGCTCAAGGAGAATATAGTGGACTTATGGTAATAAAATCTTACCTAAATGATTTAGGTCAAGAAAATAGAGACATCTGTCTGATACCATCATCTGCACATGGGACAAATCCTGCGTCAGCAGTTATGGCAGGGTTTAAAGTTGTTGTAATAAAAACTGATGAATTTGGTAATATTGATCTTAAAGATATTAAGGATAGGATAACTGATCATAAAGACAATCTTGCTGCTTTAATGATAACTTATCCCTCAACTCATGGAGTTTTTGAATCAAATATCAAAACTATTACTGATTTAATTCATAAAGCTGGCGGACAGGTATATATGGATGGGGCAAATATGAATGCTCAAGTTGGAATTACAAACCCAAATATGATTGGTGCTGATGTTTGTCATCTTAATCTTCATAAGACATTTGCAATACCTCATGGAGGAGGTGGGCCAGGGATTGGCCCTATTTGTGTAGCAGATCATTTAAAAGAATATCTCCCATCTAATCCGATTGTTAAAACTGGTGGAAAAAAAGCTATACCAGCTATTTCTTCAGCACCATGGGGATCTGCATTAGCATGTTTAATATCATATGGATATATAAGAATGCTTGGTCCTGAAGGGTTAAAAAAGTCAACAGAAATTGCAATTGTAAATTCAAATTATTTAAAATCAAAATTGGAAAAAAACTTTAGTATACTATATTCGGGAGAAAAAGGTCGCTCCGCTCATGAGTTTATAATTGATTGTAGACCTTTTAAAAAATTAAATATTGAAGTAACAGATATTGCAAAAAGATTAATGGATTATGGTTTCCATGCTCCAACAGTTTCCTTCCCTGTTCCAGGAACAATAATGATAGAGCCTACAGAAAGCGAGAATTTAGAGGAACTTGATAGATTTTGTGACGCTATGAACTCTATACATGAAGAGATTATGAAAAGTGAGATTTCTAGAGATTTACTTAGAAATTCCCCTCATACATTACAAATGGCTGTTTCAGAAAAATGGTCATATAAATACTCTAGAGAAGAAGCATGCTTTCCTAAAGAATATTTGAAAGAAAATAAATTTTGGCCATCTGTTAGAAGGGTTGATGATGCTTTTGGGGATAGGAACCTAATTTGTAGTTGTCCTCCTTTATCATCATTTTAATTTAATTTAATTAATTTTACACCATGAGGTTTAAAATTACTGGATCTGGTAGTTATGTGCCAAAACTCACTAAAGTAAATGATGATTTTTTAGACTCTGAATTCTTGGATAAAAATGGATCATCCTTTGAAAATTCCAATTCTGAAATAATTGATAAATTTGCTTCTATCACTGGAATTCAACAAAGAAAATATGCATCTGAAAAACTAAATTCTTCTGACTTAGCAACCATAGCAGCTAATAACGCTATTAGTGATTCTAGAATTGATCCTGAAACATTAGACTATATTATTTTTGCTCATAATTTTGGTGATATATCATCTAATAGTAAGCAAATAGATAACCTGCCAGCACTTGCTACTAAAGTTAAAAGAAATTTAAAAATTAAAAATCCTAATTGTGTAGGTTATGATATACTTTTTGGATGCCCAGGATGGGTTGAAGGGGTTATACAAGCTAAGTCATTTATCCAATCAAATATGGCTAGTAAATGTTTAATAATTGGCAGTGAAACCTTATCTAGAGTTATTGATTTAAACGACAGAGATTCTATGATATATGCTGATGGTGCTGGAGCGGTTATCCTTGAGGCTGATGATTCTGATTCTGGTGGTATTTTATCTCATTGTTCTGCCTCATATACTTTAGAAGGTGAAACTGAATTTATTTTTTATGGAATTGGTAATAAACTTAATAGAGTCAAGAATTCAAATAATGACAAATATTTAAAAATGCATGGCAGAAAAGTTTATGAATTTGCATTAAAGAATGTTCCTTTAGCAATGAAAGATTGTTTTGATAAGTCTAGAGAAGATATATCCAGTCTAAAGAAAATTTTTATACATCAGGCCAATCAAAAAATGGATGAAGCAATTATAAATAGGTTTTATAGACTATACAAAACTTCTCCGCCTGTCGACATACTTCCTATGAATATTCAGGAATATGGTAATAGCTCAGTTGCAACAGTTCCAACTCTTTTTGATATCGTAAGAAAAAAAAATTACAAAGGTCATAAATTAAGCAAAGGTGATGTTATTATGTTTGCAAGTGTAGGTGCTGGAATGAACGTTAATGCTATAACTTATCAAGTATAACTTATGAGACTCTTTTTTCATATTGGATTATACTTTTTGATGATAGGAAACACATTTAGAAAATTTACAAAGTGGAATGTATTAAAAACATTAATTTTTAAAGAAATTGATGACTTAATCATTAGATCTTTTGGAATAGTTGCATTCATATCTTTTTTTGTTGGAGGGGTCGTTGCTATTCAGACAGCACTTAATATTGAAAACCCTCTTTTACCAGGAAACCTTGTAGGATTTGCAACTAGACAATCTGTAATATTAGAATTTGCTCCAACATTTATTTCTATAATTATGGCAGGTAAAGTAGGTTCATTTATAACTTCAAGTATTGGCACAATGAGAGTTACTGAACAGATAGATGCTCTTGAAGTAATGGGGATTAACACACATAATTATCTTATTTTTCCTAAGCTTGTAGCTTTATTACTATATCCTTTTCTTATAACTTTTGCAATGTTCCTAGGAATAATAGGTGGATACTTTGTTAGTATTTATGGAGGTTTCTCTACAAGCTATGATTTTATTCAAGGAATACAGCTTGATTTTAGAATATACCATCTTTTTTACGCGTATGTTAAAACTATACTGTTTGCATTTATTTTAGCTACTATTCCTTCATACCATGGATATTATATGAAAGGTGGTGCACTAGATGTAGGTAAAGCTTCTACTCTTTCTTTTGTTTGGACAAGTGTTGTTATAATAATTGTAAACTATATAGTAACTCAATTACTCTTATCATAATGATTAAAATAAAAAATATTTCTAAATCATTTGATCAAATTAAAGTTGTTGATAGTATTTCAACTGTTTTTGAAAAAGGGAAAACAAATCTAATAATAGGACAAAGTGGTTCAGGGAAAACAGTTTTAATGAAATGTTTAGTAGGTCTATTAAATATTGATGAAGGAGAAATTTTATTTGATGAAAAATCATTTAGCGGATTAAATTTTTCAAATCTTTCTAAACTTAGGAAAGAAATAGGTATGGTATTTCAGGGCAGTGCTCTTTTTGATTCAATGTCAGTTCTTGAGAATATAATCTTTCCATTAAGAATGTTTACAAATAAATCAGAAGATGAGATGATCTATAGAGGAAATGAGGTAATAAAGAGAGTAGAATTAAAAGATGCAAATAATAAATTGCCATCTGAAATTTCTGGTGGAATGAAAAAAAGAGTTGCTATTGCTAGAGCTATTGTATTAAATCCTAAATATCTTTTTTGTGATGAACCAAATTCTGGTCTTGACCCTAAAACCGCTATTATAATTGATAATTTAATTAAGGAGATCACAGAAGAGTATAATATAACAACAGTTATAAATACTCATGATATGAATTCAGTTATGGAAATTGGACAAAAGATAATTTTCTTAGTTAATGGAAAGAAAGTTTGGGAAGGAACAAAAGAAGAAATATTTGATACAGGTAATGATTCAGTAGACAATTTTGTTTACTCCTCTGAATTATTTAAAAAAGTAAGAGATATCCAAAAGAAAAAAAAATAAAATATTAGGTTACTCTAAGTTGCCTTTATCTAGAGTTATTATTTCCCCATTACTTTTATTATTTTCATCAAAAGCAAAATCAAGGATCTGTTTTGCCATTTCATCAGGCATTATTTTAGCTTCATAACCAGGAAAAGCCTCAGCTAACATTTTAGTTTTTACAGATCCTAGAGCTAAGCAGTTAAATCTAGGCCTTGATCTATATTCTTCTGCTAATACTTCAGTTAAGGTTATTAATGCACCTTTACTACTTGCATAAGCTGATAAGCCTGGGAACTTCTTACTAGTATTTAAACCTCCAACACTAGTAATATTAATTACCTGTCCATGCCTATTTATTATTGGCAATAAAGCTCTAGTAAGATTAGCTAGACCAAAAACATTAACATCATATACTTTTTTAAACGTATCGTCAGTAGTATCTCTAAATCTATCTTTAATCAATAGGCCTGCATTATTAATTAAAATGTCTATTGTTATATTCTCTGATGTTAAATTGTTTACTAATTCATTAATTTGATTTTGATTAGTTACATCTACAGAGTATGATCTTATACCTAACTCAGTAGCTTGTGAATTAATATTTCTTGAAATTCCAATAACACTGTGTCCCATTTTTTTTGCTTCTTCACAAATTGCTAATCCTATTCCAGAACTTGATCCAGATACTAAAATTGTTTTCATAAAGATTAGATTAAAATAGAGACGGGATTCTCAATATAATCCTTCAAAGTTTTAAGAAATAATGACCCAGTGGCTCCATCAACTGTTCTATGGTCACAAGCTAATGTTAATTTCATAGTATTTCCAACCACAACTTCACCATCTTTAACAATTGGTTTTTCAACAATTGATCCAATAGATAAAATAGCTGAGTTAGGTTGATTAATTATAGATGTAAAACTTTCAATCCCAAACATACCAAGATTTGAAATAGTAAAAGTACTTCCTTCAATTTCTGATGGTTTTAATTTTTTATTTTTCGCTCTTTCAGCAAAGTCTTTTACCTCTTTATTAATCTGAGACATATCCTTAGAGCTTGCAAATTTAATTACAGGGACAACTAGCCCATCTTCAACAGCTACAGCTACTCCCAAATGAACATGTTCATTTATTTGAATTTTATCATCATACCATCGCGAATTTACTTTAGGATTTTTGACTAATGCTAAAGCAACAGCTTTTGCAATAATATCATTGAAAGATATCTTAGTATTTTGAGTATTTATATATTGTTCTCTAAAAGAAATTATATTATCCATTTGAAATTCAACATTAAGATAATAATGGGGAGCAGTGAATTTTGATTCTGATAATCTTTTAGCAATAGATTTTCTCATTGTACTATTTGCAAGATCATGAGAAGATTCTTCTGTAGCAATAATCATTTTATTTGTATTAACAAAAGCTGCAGGTTTATAATTCTCAATATCTCTCTTGACAATTCTTCCACTATCACCTGTTCCTTTAACTTGAGTTAAATCAATTCCTTTTTCAATTGCAAGCTTATTAGCTAGAGGTGAAATTAAAACTTTACTATTATTTCCTTTAGAAACTTTAATTTCTTCTTCTATAATAGGTTTACTTGATATTTCAGGCTCTTTTTCTACCTCAGGCTCTTTTTCTACCTCAGGCTCTTTTTCTACCTCAGGCTCTTTCTTAGATTTTGATTCTGGAGCATTTATCAAACTTGAAATATCCTCTCCCTTTTTACCAATAATTGCAATTATACTATCAACTGGTGCTGATTCACCTTCTTTAATTCCAATAAAGAGTAGCTCTCCCTCATGAAATGATTCAAATTCCATAGTAGCTTTATCTGTTTCTATTTCAGCTAATATATCTCCTTCATTAACAGAATCACCAACTTTTTTAAACCATTTTGCAAGAGTACCCTCCTCCATGGTATCACTTAATCTTGGCATGTTAATTACTTCTGCCATACTAATCTATTTTATGATTAATAAATGGATAATCTTTTTGCTCATAAACAGAGTCATACATTAAAGATAAGTCAGGAAATGGAGAAGACTCTGCAAACTCTTCACATTCTTTAATTTTCTTTTTAATCTTGTCATCAATCTTTTTAAGCTGTGCTTCAGTAGCATATTTCTTTTTAAGAATGATATTTTTCACTTGAGATATCGGATCAATTTTCTTATACTCCTCAACCTCTTCTTTTGTTCTATATTGTTGAGCATCAGACATTGAATGACCTCTATATCTATATGTTTTTGCTTCAACCAGAGAAGGGCCATTTCCTTTTCTTGCATGAGCAACACACTTATCTATTGACTCAGCTACTTTAACAGGATCCATACCGTCAACGGATAGAGAATGTATACCATATGACTCTCCTAATCTCCATAATTCACTTTGTGCAGTCGTTCTAGATACTGATGTCCCCATTGCATAGCCATTATTTTCAATTATATAGATTACTGGCAATTCCCATAATGCTGCTAGATTAATAGATTCATGAAATGTTCCTTGACGTACAGCCCCCTCTCCCATAAAACATAGAGTAACATTATCTCTTTTAAAATATTTATCCCCGAAAGAAATTCCTGTTCCTAAAGGAATTTGCCCTCCTACTATTCCATGTCCACCAAAAAAATTATGTTTTTTTGAAAAAATATGCATAGAACCTCCTAATCCACTCGATGTACCAGTTGCTTTTCCATAAAGTTCAGCCATAACATATTTTGGATTTTCACCTAGCCCTATTGAATGTACATGACTTCTATATGAGCTTATCATTCTATCTTTTCCAATTTCTATAGCATGGAGACAACCAGCTAAAATTGCTTCTTGGCCATTGTATAAATGTAGAAAACCTCTTATTTTTTGTTGTATGTAGGAGGCTGCAAGTTTGTCTTCAAACTTTCTCCAAAGAAGCATTCCTTCATACCAATTTATATAAGTTTTACCTGTTATTTGCTTCATGTTTTATTGTTGCCAACTGTAATTAAGAGCCTACACTAAATTACTCATTTCTTTAGTATATTGCAATAAAATTAGAATGGACATTCAAAATTTATATTCACTATTCCAATCTTCTAAAGGAGTGTCCATTGATTCAAGATCAATAAAAAAAGACGAAATTTATTTTTCAATAAAGGGGCAAAATTTTGATGGAAATAGTTTTGCTTTTGATGCATTAGATAAAGGGGCAAAATTTTCAATAGTTGATGATCCTAAATTAAAAAATCAAAATAATAAAATAATATTTGTAGAAAATTCCTTAAAAGAACTTCAAAATTTATCAAAATACAATAGATCAAAGTCTGATGTAAAGGTTATTGGACTAACTGGCAGTAATGGAAAGACAACTACAAAGAACCTTATTTATAGTGTTCTTTCTCAAAAATATAATACATTATGCACATCTGGAAATCTAAATAATCATATTGGTGTTCCTCTAACTTTATTAAATATAAAACCTGATACTGAAATTGCTGTTATTGAAATGGGTGCAAATCATATTGGAGAAATTGAAAATCTTTGTCAAATATGTATGCCTGATATTGGGCTAATAACTAACTTCGGAAGTGCTCACCTAGAGGGGTTTGGAGATTTAAAAGGAGTAATCAAAGGAAAAACTGAATTATATAAATATCTAATCAAAAACTATGGTCATATATTAATAAATAATGATGATCAAACTCAAAAGGAAGAATGTAAAACTGATTTATATAGCTCATTTGGCAAAGATAACTCCTCAGATTTCGTTTTTGAATATATTAAAGAGGATGATAGATTAGTTCTCTTAAATAACAACTATAGTTATAGCTGTAGAATCTATGGAGCTTATAATTTTCCAAATATCGCATCTGCAATTAGCATTGGAAAAATTTTAGATCTAGATAGTGATCAAATTCAGAATGGCTTAAGTAAATTTAAAACAGAAGAAAATAGATCTGAAGTACTTCAATATAAGGGAAATATAATTTATTTAGATGCATATAACGCAAACCCTTCCAGTATGATAGCTGCTATTGATAACTTTAATAAAGAAATTAAAGATAATAAGATTTTAATTTTAGGCGATATGCTTGAGCTAGGGAATCTTTCTAAAGATGAGCACAAAAAAATTATTAATCATTTGTATGAAATAGATTTTGAAGCTGTTTATTTAGTTGGTGAAACTTTTTCTTCTATAAATATCACAGATTCAAGATTCAAAAAGTTTAACGATACAAAAGAGCTGATGAATGGAATAGATTTAACTAAAACAAATAATAAAAGTATTTTAATTAAAGGGTCTAGAAGTATAGGATTAGAAGAATTAATTAGTTGATTGATCCTTGAATTATTTCTTCAACTATATCAGGATTCAATAGGGTTGAAGTATCTCCCATATTAGATAAATCATTACTTGCTACTTTTCTCAATATCCTTCTCATAATTTTTCCAGATCTTGTTTTAGGTAATCCACTTACAATCTGTATTTTATCTGGTTTTGCTATTGGCCCTATTACACTTCTAACAACATCGGTAATTTGATTTTTTATTTCCTTATTTTCAGATTCAGGATTAATAATTACGAAAGCATAAATCCCCTCTCCTTTTATATTATGAGGATAACCTACTACAGCAGATTCAATAACCTCACTATGCTCATTAATTGCATTTTCAACCTCAGCTGTACCCATTCTATGTCCAGATACGTTGATAACATCATCAACTCTTCCTAAAATCCTAAGATAGCCATCATGATCTCTCTTAACTCCATCACCTGTAAAATACATTCCTTTATACGAAGAGAAGTAAGTATTAATACATCTTTCATGATCACCATAAGTTGTTCTTAATATTGAGGGCCAAGGTGACTTTATGCATAAATTTCCTTGAACATTATTTCCCTTTAATTCATTCCCTTCAGCATCAACTATGACAGGAATAATGCCAGGGAGAGGTAGCGATGCATGAGCTGGTTTATTGGGAGTAATTCCTGCTAATGCAGAAATCATTATCCCACCAGTTTCAGTCTGCCACCAAGTATCTACTAGTGGGCAATTACCTTTACCAATATTGTCATGATACCAATGCCACGCCTCTTCATTAATTGGTTCTCCAACTGATCCAATTACTTTTAATGATTCTAGTGAGTTATTCTCTAAAGGTTCTAAACCGTGAGCTTGAAGAGCTCTTATTGCAGTAGGAGCAGTATAGAACTGATTTACTTTATGCTTATCTACTATATCCCAAAATCTACTAACATTTGGGTATGTTGGAACACCCTCAAACATTATACTTGTAGCACCACATAAAAGAGGGCCATAAACTATATAAGAGTGACCTGTAATCCATCCTACATCTGCAGTACACCAGTATATATCATCTTTGTCATACTGAAAAACATTTAAAAAAGTGTAGGCGGAATATACCATATACCCTCCAGTTGTATGAACTACACCTTTAGGCTTACCTGTTGAGCCTGAGGTATATAAAATAAATAACATATCTTCAGAATCCATTACTTCAGCTTTACATTCTGGGGATTGACCTGTAACTAATTCGTGCCACCAAAAATCTCTATTTTCAACAATTTTCACATCTTGATTAGTTCTATTAAGTACAATTACTTTTTCAATTGAATTGGACTTTTCAAGAGCTTCATCAACAACTGATTTAACAGGTATAACTTTATTTCCTCTAAAATTTCCATCAGAAGTTATAACCATTTTGGCTTCACAATCATCAATTCTGTCAGCTAATGAAGTAGATGAGAACCCAGCAAAAACAACAGAATGAATTGCTCCAACTCTTGCACAAGCTAACATAGCAATTGCTGCCTCAGGAACCATAGGCATATATATTATAATTCTATCACCCTTTTTTATTCCAAGATCTTTTAAGGCATTTGAAAACTTACAGGTTTCTTCGTAAAGTTGTTGATAAGAAATTTTTTTTGTCTCTTCATCTGGATTATTAGGCTCCCATATAATTGCTGTCTTATCTTTATTTTTTATTAAATTTCTTTCAAAAATATTTTCTGTGATATTAAGCTTACCATCAACAAACCATTTAACATTGACTTTTTCAAAATCTGATTCTAAAACCTTTGACCAAGGTTTAATCCAATTAAATGACTCTGCAATTTGAGACCAGAATCCTTCTGGATCATTTTGACTTTTATCATATTGATTAAAGTATTCTGATAAAGATTTAATCCTTTGCATAATTATTTTGGATATCTAATATTCTCAACAAGCTCTTTAATTCTTTCAGGAGTTGGTTTAGTAAGCCTAGAAACAACTATAGCTATAATAAAGTTAATAAACATTCCAATAGTTCCAATTCCTTCAGGTGAAATACCAAACAAATAATTATCAGGGGTTCCAGGACCTCCTAGCTGAGGCTTAAAGTAAAATATATAAATTGCTGTAAATAGGATACCCACAATCATTCCGGAAATTGCTCCTTCTTTATTCATTCTTTTATCAAATATTCCGAGTATAATTGCTGGAAAGAAAGAAGATGCTGCTAATCCAAAAGCAAGAGCTACAACTTCAGCAACAAAACCAGGAGGATTAAGCCCTGCTAATCCAGCTGCAACAACTGCTACAGCAATAGCGATTCTAGCAGCCCAAAGCTCTCCTTTTTCTGATATTTTAGGATTAAGGTTTTTCTTTAATAAATCATGAGAAATTGAAGTTGATATTACAAGTAGAAGTCCTGCTGCAGTTGAAAGAGCAGCTGCTAGACCTCCTGCAACTATTAATCCAACTACCCAGGCAGGAAGATTTGCAATTTCAGGATTTGCAAGAACCATTATATCTCTATCAATTGATAATTCATTAATTTGAGGATCTGCAACATATTGAATAACACCATCTTGATTTTTATCATCAAATTGTAGTAATCCTGTATTTTCCCAATTCTTAAACCAATCTGGGACATCTGCATATCTTGCATTTGAAACGGTATTAATTAAATTGACTTTTGCAAAAGCAGCAACTGCAGGAGCAGTTGTATATAAAAGTGAAATGAATAAAAGTGCCCAACCAGCAGATATTCTAGCATCTCTTACCTTAGGGACAGTGAAAAATCTAACAATTACATGGGGTAAACCTGCTGTTCCAAACATCAAAGCAGCTGTAATAAAAAATACATTTATCAATGTTGTCCTATTTATATCTGTATATTTTTCAAATCCTAAATCAACCGATAATTGATTTAACTTCTCCAATAAATAAACACCATCCAGTGTTTTACTACCAAATCCCACCTGAGGTATAGGATTACCAGTAGCTTGAAGTGAAATATAAATAGCCGGAACAGTAAAAGCAAAAATTAATACACAGTATTGAGCCACTTGAGTATAAGTTAGTCCTTTCATACCTCCAAGAACAGCATAAAAAAATACAATAGCTATACCAATTATAACACCACTATCATAGGATATTTCAAGAAATCTTGAAAACGCAACCCCAACTCCCTTCATTTGTCCAACTACATAAGTGAATGAAACAAAAATTGCACAAATTAGCGCTATCAACCTTGCATTACTAGAGTAGTATCTTTCTCCTATAAAATCTGGAACTGTAAACTTTCCAAATTTTCTTAAATAAGGGGCTAAACATAATGCAAGTAGAACATATCCTCCAGTCCATCCCATTAAATATTGAGAGCCCCCATAACCTAAAAAAGAAATAATTCCTGCCATTGAGATAAATGATGCAGCTGACATCCAATCAGCTGCAGTTGCCATTCCATTAAGAACTGGATGTATTCCAGCACCAGCTACATAAAACTCCTTTGTACTTTGTGCTCTAGACCATATAGCTATCCCTATATATAAAGTAAAAGTGATACCAACAAGAAGGTATGTCCAAAATTGAGAATCCATATTATTCTTTTAAATTATGTTTTTCATCTAATTTGTTCATAAGATATACATAGATAAATATCAGTATTACAAAAATGTATATTGAACCTTGCTGAGCAAACCAAAATCCTAGAGGGAATCCCCCCAGATAAAAATTATTTAAATATTCTGCCAGTAAAATACCAAACCCAAATGAGCATATAAACCATATTGATAGGAGTACTCTTAAATAGAATAAATTCTTTTTCCAATATTTCTTTCTCATATCACATCAAATATTAAGTGGGGTTTTACCTTCGACTCTCATATTTTCTTTTGTTAAAATTTGAAAAGATTTTGATTTAGGCAATTCCTTAAATTGATTAAATGAATCTTCTGGCATTAGAGTTAATTTTCTTTTTATTGTATCTATAATGCCAAAAGCAAGATCTAAATGGGCTAGATGTTCTCCTTTTTCATTATAAAAATTTTGAAAAAGTTTAAAAAACTTTCCATCTTCACTATAACCATCTATTTCAACAGTTACAAAGAACCTCACTCCTATCTTGATCTCTTTGTAATAATACATTTGCTCATAGAAAAGAATAGGGCCTATGTTAAGTTTGTCAAACTTAGTTTTATTTAAATCTAATGAATTAAAAAAGGAAACCCTAGCATCAGTAGAATATTTGTTATAAGCATAGTTTGCAACATGCCAATTAGGATCTAAATCCGTCCAAGAAGCCTCATAATCCTTTTTAAACATTTAACAATTTAATTATTTTTTAGAAAAAATTTTCTTTGTACGTCCAGAAAATATTTAAATAAAAGAAAAGATAAGTTAAGGTTAAACAAAATTTTATTATACTTCCTGCAACTACTCCTACTAATGATCCAAGTGCAGGCTTTAATGATTCTGAAAAACTTTTTTTATTTAACATTTCACCAATTAAAGCACCTACAAAAGGACCAATAAGAATTCCAAATGGACCTATCATTATAATGGCTAAAATTAGTCCTATAAATGTTCCAACTTGTCCAGACTTTGAGCCACCAAGTTTTTTTACTCCAATAACTGGTATTAAATAATCTATTAATCCTATAGCAACTGCAACAGACAGAGTTATTAAAACAAAATTTAAATTAAATTCTACTGCATCGGTAAGGTTTAAAATTAAAATGGCTAACCATGAAATAAATGGTCCAGGAATTATAGGTACAAAACTTCCTGTAATACCAATTAGACAAAGAACCAAACCAAAACCAAATAAAATTATATCCATAAATACTTTTTCTATAGTTTACAAGTTAGCAAAAACACTCTCTTTTTAAGAGGGTTTTTTATTAAATTGCATAAAGCCTTAGTTATGGATAAAAAATATGTATTAGCAATTGATGCAGGGACTACAAGTTCAAGAGCAATTCTCTTTGATAAAAATGGAAAAATTAATGGTGTAGCTCAATATGAGTTTAATCAAATTTTTCCAAAAGAAAGCTGGGTAGAGCATGATGCAGAAGAAATCTGGAACACTCAATTAAAAGCAATAAATGATGTATTGAATAAGTCAAAGATAAATATTAATGAAATTGATTCTATTGGCATAACTAATCAAAGAGAGACTACTGTTATATGGGATAAAAAAACTGGAAAACCTGTTTTTAATGCAATTGTTTGGCAAGACAGAAGGACAGCTAGCTTTTGTAAAGAACTTATTAATGAAGGGAAAGACAAAGTTATTCTTGATAAAACAGGATTAGTTATTGATGCCTACTTTTCTGGAACTAAAATAAAATGGATTCTTGATAAAGAAGAGGAATATAGATCCAAGGCTAATAAAGGAGAATTAATTTTTGGAACAATTGATACATGGCTAATATGGAATCTAACAAAAGGAGAACACCATGTTACTGACCCTAGTAATGCCAGTAGAACTTTACTATATAATATTCATGATGATAAATGGGATGAAGAGCTATTATCTCTTTTTAATGTTCCTAAAAATATCTTACCTAACGTTATTGATTCATCTTCATTAATAGTTAAAACACATGAAAGCATATTAGGAGAAAGTATTCCTATTAGCGGAATAGCTGGTGACCAACAAGCTTCTCTTTTTGGTCAACTATGTCTTAATCCAGGTGATGTAAAAAATACTTATGGAACTGGATGTTTTTGTGTTATGAATACTGGAGATAAAGTAGTTAGATCAAAAAATAAAATGCTTAGCACTATTGGATGGAGGATAGATGGAAAAATAACTTATGCTCTTGAAGGAAGTGTTTTTGTTGCTGGAGCTTTAGTCCAATGGCTAAGAGATAAGCTTGAAATTATTTCAGACTCTTCTGAAATTGAAGGATTAGCAAAAACTGTTGATACAAATGGTGGAATTACATTTATACCAGCATTATCTGGTTTAGGTGCCCCCTTCTGGGATCCATTTGCTCAAGGAGCTATTTTTGGATTAAATAGAGGGACAGAAAAAGGACATATTGCTAGAGCAGCTCTAGAATCTATTGCACTTAGAACAAGAGATATCATAATTGAGATGCAAAAAGATGCTGAGATTGAATTTAAAAACCTTAAAGTTGATGGAGGAGCAAGTAATAACGATTTGTTGATGCAAATTCAATCTAACCTGCTAGGCAACAAAGTTGTTAGACCAAAAACAACTGAAACAACTGCAATAGGTGTCGCATTCATGGCTGGTCTAGCAACAGGATTTTGGTCAGACATTTCTGAACTAAATAGCCTTTGGGAGATGGATAAAACATTTAATCCTAATGAAGATTTTGATTCAAAATCAATAATTGATTTATGGGATAAAAGGATAGTTAAGACACTTTCGGATTAATGAACAGAGATACTAATTTAGATAAAATTCAAAGTTTTAATAGCCAATGGGATATAGTAATCATTGGAGGTGGAGCTTCTGGTCTTGGAATTGCAGTAGATGCTTCAAAAAGAGGCTATAGAACTTTACTCCTTGAAAAAAATGACTTTGGAAAAGGAACATCTTCTAGAAGTACAAAGCTAATTCACGGAGGGGTTAGATATCTACAAAATGGAGATATTTCTCTAGTTATTGAGTCCCTTAGAGAAAGGGGGGTTTTAAAAAAAAATGCGCCTCATCTAGTTAGAGACCTTAGTTTTGTTATTCCTACATATGACTGGTGGAGTAGTCCTTTTTATGGAATAGGTCTTAAAATATATGATATGATGGCTGGATCATTAGGTCTTGGTAAATCTCTTATTCTATCTAAAGAAGAGACTATTAAATTAATACCTAATGTAAATAAAAAGGGTTTAAGAGGAGGTGTAATATATCATGATGGACAATTTGATGATACTAGAATGGCAATTAGTCTTGCGCTTACGGCAAATGACCAAAACGCTTGCTTAATTAACTATTGTGAAGTAATAGGTCTTATAAAAAAAGATAATCTTGTTACTGGCATAAAATTTAAAGACACAATAAAAAATCAAACCTATGAAATTAAAAGCAAAGTAGTAATTAATGCTACTGGTGTATTTGCTGATAAAATAATTAAAATGGATCAACCTAAATCAAAAAAATTGATTAAACCAAGTCAAGGAGTCCATATTGTTTTAGAAAAAAAGTTTCTAGATAGCCCACATGCCATAATGATACCTCATACATCTGATGGAAGAGTTTTATTTGCAGTTCCATGGAAAAATTATGTGGTTGTAGGAACAACTGATACTCAAGTTAAAGATACATTAGATGAACCAAGACCCTTAAAAAAAGAGATTGATTTCATTCTTAATAATGCATCTAAGTATATGACTATTAAACCATCTAAAAAAGATATTAAAAGTGTTTTTACTGGTCTAAGACCCCTTGCTTCAACAAGTAATCAAAAGTCAACTAAAGAAGTGTCTAGAAGTCACAAAATTAATATTTCAACTACTGGTTTAATTAGCATCTTAGGAGGTAAGTGGACTACATATAGAAAAATTGCTGAGGATGCAGTAGATGCCTCAATATCATTAGGAGGACTAAGGAAAAGGAACTGTAAAACAAAAAATTTACGTATTCATGGATTTAGAAGAAAAGTTGATTGGGATGACCCTCTGCATGTATATGGATCTGATTCAAGAAAATTGAAATCTTATGGAAGTTCAATAGACAATAAATCATTATCAAAGAAATTTTTTATATCTAATAATATTATTTATTGGTCAGTAACAAAAGAAATGGCAATGACGGTTGAAGATGTTTTAGCTAGAAGAACTAGATGTCTATTTTTAGACTCTACTGAATCTTTAAGAATTGCCCCTCTGGTAGCAAAAAAAATGGCAGAAATTATGGAAAAAGATAAGGCGTGGGTAGATGAAGAATTAAAAAAATTTAATACATTAAGCAAAAATTATAAAGTATGATAACTAATCCTTATATCGCAGAATTTATTGGAACAGCTATTTTATTATTTCTTGGAAATGGTATTGTTGCTAATGTTAGTTTAAATAAGACTAAAGCATCTAAACAGATGACACCTTGGATTTTAATTACTACAGCATGGGGTCTTGCTGTTTTTACTGCTGCATTTATAACTGGTCAATTTAGTGGAGCACATCTTAATCCAGCTGTTACTATAGGCCTTGCATTTGCAGGAAAATTTTCTACAGAGCTTATTTGCGGGTATATTATATCACAGTTACTAGGTGGGATATTTGGTAGTTGGCTAGTTTATATTATATATATAGATCATTATAGAGATACTACTGATGAAAGCTCTGTAATGGGAACATTTTGTACTTCTCCAGCAATAAGAAACTACAAGAATAATTTCTTTAGTGAGTTAATGGGAACATTTATTCTTGTTTTTGGTGTTTTATATATGGTTAAACCAAATATAATTATCGAAGGTGCAAGTGTTGAAAATTTTGGAATTGGTGCACTGGAAGCACTTCCTGTTGGATTATTGGTTTGGGTAATTGGGTTAAGCTTAGGAGGAACTACTGGATATGCAATAAACCCTGCAAGAGATCTAGGTCCAAGAATTACTTATCAACTTCTTCCAAGAAAAAATAAAATCTCTGACTGGGCATATAGTTGGGTACCTGTTTTAGGGCCTTTATGTGGTGGTGCTCTAGCTGGATTATTATTTGTATATCTTCAATAATTATTAATTGAAAAAAAATAAATCAAAACAAATTGCATTAATTACTGGTGCAACCTCAGGTATAGGAGAAGCAACAGCAAAAAAATTAGCTAATCGCTTCTCTTTAATACTTTGTGGAAGAAGAGAAGAAAAGCTTATTGAGCTTTCTAATTCTCTTTCTAATTTAACAACAGTAAAAACTTTAACCTTTGATGTAAGAAATAAGGATGATGTTACAGATAAGTTTAAAGGATTAGAAAGTGAATGGAAAAACATAGACATTCTAATAAATAATGCAGGGAATGCTCATGGACTTGATTTTATTCATGAAGGAGACACTGAAGACTGGGATATGATGATTGATACTAATGTAAAAGGATTACTATATGTTTCTAAAGAAGTTTTAAAAACAATGGTAGAGAATAATAAAGGACATATTATTAATATTGGCTCAATTGCCGGAAAAGAAGTATATCCAAAAGGTAATATCTATTGTGCTTCAAAATTTGCTGTTGATGCAATATCTCAAGGAATGAGAATTGATTTAAATAAGCATAATATAAAAGTATCTCAAATAAATCCTGGTCTAGTAGAAACAAACTTTTCAATGGTTAGGTTTAAAGATGATAAGGAAAGATCAAAAGCAGTTTATAAGGATGTTAATCCTTTAGTTTCTGAAGATATAGCTAATGTAATTAACTATGTGATATCAAGTCCAGAAAATGTCAACATAAGTGATATTACAGTCCTTGCAAAATCTCAAGCATCTTCAACGGTAATAAATAGAGGTTAATAGATAGACTTATTCATAACACACAGAAATAAAAAAACCCTTCATTTGAAGGGTTTTTATTTATTAATAAGAATAATTATTATTCCTCAGCTGGTGGTGGTAATTGTCTAGTATAAACAATTATCATACTAACTGCTCCATCTGTAACTTGAACATCAAGCATATTAGAAGAATAAGAATCTTCACCATCTACTGTAGTTTTTGTATTGTGAGCCGCAATCATCCATGTTTCCCCTTCATTTACTCCTACATAAGGCATACCCCAGAAAGGATTAAAAGATGGGTTAAAATTATCAAACCAAGATTGAAGGGTTTCTAGATGATTATCTCTTCCTTCAACTTTGCTACCATCTGAATGCCAAATAACAATGTCTTCAGACATAAGAGATTTTAGAGTTTCCATATCTCTTTCATTATGAGCATCCATAAATTTATTATATACATCTGTTGTTGATGATGGACCTGCAACAAAAGTTTCATCTCCTTCTCCTCCAGCCCAAAAACCATGGCCTTCAGTAACGGGAGCATTGCATCCTATAGCAATTAATGCTAGTATTAGTATAAGTTTTTTCATAATATTAATATTTGTTAATCCTTAAAGATAAAGGGAAATTATTATGTTTTAAGGATTTTGTGTAATAAATTTGCCCAAACTATTTATATGAAAAATACAAACTTCTATTTGATTATTGCAATTCTTTTGATATCATGTAATCAAAAGCCTAATAAAGAAAAGTTTCAATATGAACGTGTTCAAGAAAATTCTTCTGAAGTTATTCAAAATAATAATATTGAAAACACAATTGTCCTAAACTCTAATGATGCAATGCTTTTTGACAAAAAAATAATAAAAGTTAATTCTGGTAAAAAAATTACACTAACATTAAATCATGTAGGAAAAATCGGAAAAGATTTTATGGGACATAATTTTGTTTTACTTAAAAAAGATGTTGATGTTGATGACTTTGCACAAAGAGCTATTCAAGCTAGAGATAATGAATATATTCCAGAAGGAGATGAACTGATTATTACAACAAAAATGTTAGGTGGAGGAGAAAGTGATACAATAGTTTTTGATGCACCAGAACCAGGAAAATATATTTTTATATGCACATTTCCAGGACATTATCAGTTAATGCAAGGGGAGTTTATTGTAATCTAAAGTGGGTGATACTGGATTCGAACCAGTGACCCCTACCCTGTCAAGGTAGTGCTCTAAACCAACTGAGCTAATCACCCAACGGTTGGCTAAATTAATAAAATCTTTATATTTATATAGATGAGACATTTAACTAAGAATGACTTTAATAAGATGGAGAAGGTCTTTAGAATTAATCTTATTAATTCATGCACAGGTTATAAATCAGGAAATCTAATTGGGACAAAATCAAAATCAGGAATTGAAAATCTTGCAGTATTTAGTTCAATCACCCATTTAGGAAGTAATCCTGCTGTTTTAGGCTATGTCCTTAGACCAACTACAATACCAAGAAATACATACAAAAATATTAAGGAAACCAAAGTTTTTACAGTTAATCATATTACAGAAAGCATTATAGAAGATGCTCATCATACAAGCGCAAAATATCATGAGAAAATTTCTGAATTTGATAAAACAAAATTAATTCCAGAATATAAAGATCAATTTACAGCACCTTATGTAAAAGGATCCCCCGTCCAAATTGGATGTAAATATTTAAACGAGTACTTTATTCAGGAAAATGGAACAATATTGGTAGTAGCTTCAATCGAAAGTCTATATTTCAAAGATGAATTGATTACAGAAGATGGATTATTAAGGCTTGATAAAGAAAATGTTGTTACCATTAGCGGATGTGACACATATGCTCTTCCAAAATTTATAGAAAGGTTTGAATTCCAAAGACCAAAATAATGGATTTCATAAATAAAGACATAATGAATTATGTAGTTAATAATTCTGAAGATGAACCTCAATTACTTCAAGAATTAGCAAGAGAAACTTACCAGAAAATCCTTCAACCTAGAATGCTTAGCGGTCATCCACAAGGCAGAATATTAAGCCTCTTATCAAAGATAATTAAACCAAAAAGAATTTTAGAAATTGGTACATATACTGGTTATGGAACAATATGCCTTGCAGAAGGATTATCAGTCGACGGAAAAATAATTACAATAGATAAAAATGAAGAGATAATTGATTTCCAAAATAAATACTTTGAAAAAAGTGGATATAGAGATAAAATAATTCAATTAAATGGTGACGCTTTGAATCTAATTGAAACACTAGATGATAAGTTTGACATTGTATTTCTAGATGCAGATAAAGAAAATTATATTAAGTATTATAAATCTGTATCAGATAAAATAGTTAAAGGTGGCATTCTAATCTCTGATAATGTTCTATGGAGTGGAAAAGTTCTTGATCAATCTAAATCTAGTGATTTAGAAACTGAAATATTAAATAAGTTTAATAAGTTATTAAAAAATGACAAGAAATTTGAAACAGTTATTATTCCAATTAGAGACGGAGTTTCAATTTCAAGATTAATTTAAGTCTCTTTTTATACTGTCTGTAATATCATCTAAATCTTTTTTAATATCACCAACACTATCATTAAGTCCTTTAGATATAGTATCTGATGGATCTTTAAATTTTGTGTTTTTTTGAATTTCAGATTTTATCTCATTAGTAGCTTGCCTAACCTGTGTCATCCCCTTAGCTAAACCTTTAGCGATTGAGGGAATTTTATCAGCTCCAAAAACAAGCAGAATTATAAAAAAAACAAATATTAATTCTGCACCACTTATAAATAATATCATATTAATGTCAAATCTAATTAATTATTCAACCTCTTAAAATTTTTTTTTAAATATTCTAATACTATTGGATGGTTCCCAGCCTTAAAGTTCTCATTCAATGGATAATTTTGGACTGCTGAACTAACAAAATCATGAATTGCACTTTCTTCTAGATTAAATTCATCTATAAAATACTTCTCGCCATAAAATGTTATTATTCGATCAGTAAGGTTTAATTCTGATATATACTTGATTTCTTTTCTTTTAATGTCATAATAACCTGAAATTGCTTTATAGATAAGGTCAAAATCCATCCCACCTGTTAGAGGCATCAATAAAAACATTGTTGCAACTTGCTTATCAGTTAGTATCCTCTCTTTTCTAACCCCTTTAAAACCAGGAATTCCAAAATCATCAAAATTATATTGTTCTGAAATACCTGAATTTCTTAGATCATCTAATATATTTCCTGAAAGACCACTTGAATTCACTATAACCTCATCCAATTCATTTACAAATTCATCTAACCATACATTTAATAATACTGAATCAAATAATTCTTTATTCAATATTATCTTCTTTCTAGCAAACTGGATTCCTGAAAAAATAATTTCATCATTTAATCTAGCTTTGATTTTAAACATACCATCAGGATTTGTGATTGTTGCTTCTCCATTTGAATTATTTAAAACATGGATTCCCTCAATAGAAAAATTGTTATTGTTTCGAATGTAACCCTCAATTATTTTTTCTTGAATATCTTGAGAAAACAAGAATCCACTAGAGAAAAGTAAAGCTAATATAAGATGAACTTTCATTCATTAATTTCTTTATATCTAATGCTTTCATTTAGAAGGAAGTCCATTAATAAAAATTGGTTTTTTTCAAGAAGAATATCAACTGCATTAGGTCTTAAGTCTATATAATCTAGAAAGTCATTAATTTGAGATGAAGAAATAAGTAAACTTTCTGTAAAAAAATCATCTTCAAATAAATATGGGATGACTTCACTTGCTATAAGATTTTGTTTCTCTTCTTCAGATTTAGAATCAACAATTGTCTTTAAAAGTTTAAATATATTAACAAAATCTACACCATATTTTAATTCCCTGGTTTCAGTTAGAGGATTTTGAACTTTTGTTGATTTATCAGCAACATAATCAAAACCTTTAAATTCTTCTTCTTTTAGGTCAAGAAATTTTTCAGTATTATCAGGTGTTATCACAACCTCATCTAATTCTCGTATTCTTTCATTTATTTGTATAGTTAATCTTTTACTTTTTATAATCTCATTAGTTATTTTAACTGTTCTAATGATATACTGAACTGAAGAAAAAATAATTTCATCTCCTTCTTTTGCATAAATTTGAAATTCTCCTAAATCATCTGTAATAGTTGAACTTTGAGAGGTGTTGTTTATAACATTTGCAGCTACAACATTTATATTCCTGTAAATTACTTTTCCTTGAATTAGTTCTGCGTCTTGGCTATATCCAAATTGAAATAAAAGAAATAGAAATAGAAGTTTTTTTATCATAATAAATTATACTTATTATCTAATAAATACAGGCTTCAATTCATCAATAGTATCTTTCTCACTATATGAATAACCCCCATAGTCAAAACTTAAAATCTCGTTTACTGCCTTGACATCATTATCTATTATAAATCTTGACATTAAACCTCTTGCTTTTTTTGCATAAAAAGAAATAATTTTAAGACTACCATTTTTAAAATCTTTAAACTGAGGTGAAATAATTTTATTTGAAACCTCTTTTGAATTGATAACAGAAAAGTATTCATTACTAGCCAAGTTTAGTATAATTTCATCTTCTTTAAGTTCACTTTTAAGTTGATTAGTAACTTTAGATGTCCAATATTCGTATAAATTTTTATTACCGTTTATTGAAAATTTTGTTCCCATCTCTAATCTATAAGGTTTAATATGATCAAAAGGCATTAAGATACCATAAAGACCAGATAAAATCCTAATTACATTATTAACTAGTAGATGTTTATTTTGATCTATACTATTAATATCAAGTCCATCATAAACATCCCCATTAAAAGCAAATATCGCTTGCTTAGAATGATTAGAGTCCTTAATAAAATCCTGATTTCTAGTCCAGTTTAGCTCTCCAAGTTTAGAGGAAATTCCCATTAAATTACATAATGACTCAATGGATTCTTTCTTTAGTTCATTATTTATTTTCATTGCATCATTATTAAATAATGGCTTAGAATTAATAGATGTTTGAACTTGGTCGTCAAAGTTCAATGACTTGGCTGGTGATATTAGAATTTTCATATTTTATTCAAATTTATAATTTTTTATGTTTAGAATAAAGTTCCCATTTATCTATTACTTTAACTATATCATCTGGGATATTAGAATCAAACGAAATATTTTCTTTAGTTTCTGGATGAATAAAGCCAATAGTTTTAGCATGAAGAGCTTGTCTAGGAAGAATTTCAAAACAGTTTTCAACAAATTGTTTATACTTTGAAAAAACTGTTCCTTTTAAAATTTTATCCCCACCATACCTTCCATCACTAAATAAAACATGTCCTAAATACTTCATATGAACTCTAATTTGATGAGTCCTTCCAGTTTTTAACCTACAACTAACTAAAGTTACATATCCAAACCTTTTTATGACCTTATAATTAGTTATTGCTTCTTTACCACCATCTCTATCCTTATAAACAATCATTTGTAATCGATTTTTTGGGTTTCTCCCAATTGGGGCATTAATCTCTCCAGAATCATCCTTAATATCCCCCCATACTAAGGCATAGTATTCTCTTTCAACTGTTTTATTAAAAAATTGTTTAGCTAGAAATGTCATTGCCTTTTCAGTCTTAGCAATTACTATCAAACCAGAAGTATCTTTGTCAATTCTATGAACTAGACCTGGTCTATCAGATGAGTTTTTTGGCAAATTTTTAAAGTGATATAAAAGACCATTAATTAAAGTTCCTGAATAATTTCCATGCCCTGGATGAACTACAAGCCCTGGAGGTTTATTAATAATTATAATTGATTCATCTTCAAAGACTATATCTAAATCAATATTTTCTGGAGTTAAAAGATTTTCATAAGGTGGATGAGTAAATAAAATTTTAATTTTATCTCCTCTTTTAACCTTATAACTTGATTTAACTTGATTTTCATTCACTCTAATATATCCATCCTTTGCAGCTTTCTGAATTTTATTTCTTGTAGCATTTTCAATTCTGTTCATTAAAAATTTATCAATTCTTAAAGGTTCTTGTCCTTTATCAACATCAAAGGAAAAATGTTCATGAAGTTCCTGATCAATTTCAGTTTCGCTTGTTTTATTTTTTTCCATTACCAAGGATTAATTCAAGTTTAGCACCTCTAGATACAGCATCACCAACATTCATTTTTTCACCATTATATAGTACCTCTAGAACCATATCCTTTCCTATGTTATCTACATACTCAAAACTAGAGACTTTAAAACCAAGAGCATTTAGAATTGACTCCGCATTCCTTTTTGTTATTTGAATAATATCTGGTATAGAAACTTTTTGATAGTCTGAAGGATTTACATTCAAGTATATTTTCCTGTTTTTCTTTACAGATTCCCCTCCATCTGGAATTTGAGATAATATTGAGTTTACAGGTTTATCAGAGAAATATTTTGAAGAATCTAAAACCTCAGATTTTAATTTTTTCTTTTTTAAAATTTTATTTGCATCATCAATACTAAGCCCACTTAGGTTTGGGACTTCTATATATCTATTATGTTTGGTATAAAACTTTACTGACATAAAAACAAGATAAAATATTATAAATACCATTATAGCAGAAGCAAATAAATGCTTAATAATAGAATCACTTTTTAATAGCTTAAAATATTCTCTTAATATTGTTTTAATAATATTTACAAGTTTTTCCTTCATTTAAATAATTATTTTTGATATAACTAATTCAATATATTTAAGTAAATATACTAAACACATTAATTTTCTTTTATTATAATCAAGTACATTTACAAATTATGAATAAGAATATTGGTATAGCATATGGTGGATATTCATCTGAATATGACATTTCTATAAAAAGTGGTGAATTTATTTTCGAGATTTTAAATAAAAATCCTAATTGGAATGTATATAGGATTTTAATATCTAAGGAAAAAATATCAGTTATATTACCAGATGATAAAATTGAAGAAATTAATCAAGATGACTTTAGTTTTATATATGATAAAAATAAAATAGAATTTGATGCTATATACAATATAATTCACGGCTCACCCGGAGAAACAGGGGAATTTTCATCTATATTAGAAAAAATCGGTATTCCACATACTTCATGTAGTTCTAAAATATGTAAACTTACATTTGACAAACATGAATATGTTAAATTTATTAATTCACTTTATTTAAAAACAGCAAAACAGTTCTTTATAAGAAAGGGAGAACAATATAATATTGATGATATAATATCGAAGACAGGTATTCCATGTTTTGTTAAACCAAATAAGTCAGGAAGTAGTTTTGGTATATCTAAAGTGACAAATAAAGATTTTTTAAATGAAAAAATAGATTATGCTTTTCTAGAAGGTGATGAAGTTCTAGTTGAATCATTTCTTGATGGAAAAGAGGTATCTGTTGGTGTTATAAATATAGATGGCAAAAGAACCATTTTACCTGTTACTGAAATAAGAAGTAAAAATGAATTCTTTGATTTTGATGCTAAGTATAATGGAGAATCAGATGAAATAACCCCAGGAGATCTTACAAGTAATGAATTAAATGATATTCATAAAATGATTAATACTATTTATGATAATATTAATCTAACTGGAATAACTAGATCTGAAATAATCTTAGTTAATGGAATTCCTTACATACTTGAGACTAATACAATCCCTGGATTTACAAAACAAAGTATAGTTCCCCAACAGATCAAAGCTGCTGGACTATCAATTAATGATATCATTGAAAGTCAAATTAAATCTTTACTTTAATAATTATAATTAAATTTAGATATGAAAACAGCAATTTTTCCTGGTTCGTTTGATCCAATTACTTTAGGACATCAAGATATAATTGAAAAAAGTTTAAATCTTTTTGATAATGTAATAATTGGCATAGGGCAAAACAGAGAAAAAAAATATATGTTTTCTGCTGAAAAAAGAAAAAAATTTGTTGAAAATACTTTTCAATCTATTGATAATATTCAAGTGAAGGTATATGATGGATTGACAGTTGATTTTTGTAAAAAAAATAATGCTAATTATATTATTAGAGGATTAAGGAATGTTTCAGACTTTGAGTTTGAGAAGACTATAGCTCTTACAAATAGAAGATTAAGTGGAATTGAAACCGTATTCTTTTTAACGTCAGCTAAAAACTCTTTTATAAGTAGTGGAATTGTTAGAGACTTAATAAGTAACAATGGAGACTATAGCTTGTTAATACCTAAAGGCCTTAATCTTAAATAACTTTTGCAACTATTCCTTTAATATTTTCATATGCATTTTCAAGAACTTCAGGGATTCTTTTTTTAGATATCCATTCAACTGATGTAATCCCTTCTTCTTGTTGTGGAGTCAAACTCCCAGTATATTGTGATTTCATTTTATACCAATAAGTTCTTTTTAATCTATAACTTTTTCCATTGTTAAAAATATGATATGTTTCAGCTATTTTATCAATTACAATAATATCTGCTAAACCTGTCTCTTCCTTAACTTCTCTCTGAGCAGCTTCAATTATCAGTTCATTTTTCTCTATACCCCCTTTAGGTAAATCCCATCTATTTTTTCTGTATATAAATAAAATTTTGTCATCATCTCTCTGAACTAATCCTCCAGCAGCATCTTTAATTGGAAACTTTTTAGTAAAAATTTCCCAAAGCTTTTTAATATTATTATGATATATATAAACAGATTCTGTTTTCTTAGACCTTACGGCCTTTAAAATCTGATTTTTACTAGAGAACTTAATATGCATAAGTGGATTAGAATCAGATGACTTTATGATTTTTGAAGTAAGTATTAATGGCTTTTGATTAAAAAAAACTTTATACATTTGCTGGGTATGGTATTTGACAAAATTATTGCAAAAAAAACTATTAATTATCTTCTACAAATTAATGCAATAAAATTAAATACAAAAAATCCTTTCACATGGGCTAGTGGAATAAAATCTCCAATTTACTGTGACAATAGATTGATTCTTTCTAATACTGAAGTTAGAAGCTATATAGCTAATCAAATGTCTAATATAATCACAAAATCGTTTTCAAATGATTACATATTAGCTGGAGTTGCAACCGGTGCAATTGCAATTGGAGCCTTAGTTGCTGAGAGATTAAAAACACCATATATATATGTTAGACCTAATCCTAAAGGTCATGGTTTAAAAAACCAGATTGAAGGATCTTTAAAAGTTGGATCAAATGTTGTAGTAATCGAGGACTTGATAAGCACTGGAATGAGTAGTCTAAATGCTGTTAATGCTATAAAAAATGCAGACTCTAATGTAGAGGGAATGTTATCTATTTTTTCTTATAGTTTTGACTTTGCAATTGAAAGATTTAAATCTGAAAAAATTGATTTAATTTCACTGGCAGACTATAATATTTTAATTGAAATTGTAAAAGAAGAAAAAATTATTAATGAAGATGAGATTAAAAAATTAGAAAGATGGAGAGAGGATCCTGAGAATTGGCTAGACCTATAACAATATTTTAATTTCATTACTTTCATACTCTTTAATTCCAAAACCATTTATTTTAACATTTACAGAACCTGAGGGATTAACATTTATAACTTTACCCTCAAAAGTTTCATCATTTATTAAAAACTTACAATAATCTTTTCCATATAATTTTGAATTATAAAGATCCATTATTTTTCGAAAATCTTTATCTATTAATACTTTAAGATATACCCCTATATTCTTTATTAATTTATCAAGCACTTCTTCAATCCTAATTTCTGTATTTGTAATTAATTTAATTGATGTTGCGTTAACAATATTTATAAATCTAATTTGATTAACATTTATACCGATACCTATTATACTATTATTTAATTCATCTGCCTTTATATTATTCTCTATCAATATTCCTGATATCTTTTTTTGTCCTGACATAATGTCGTTTGGCCATTTAATATAGTTATCACTTGATATATAATGTTCTATTGTCTTAATAACTGAAAGTGATATAGCAAAATTTATATAACTAACTTGTTTAGATTTTAGCCCTTTAAACTCCCTATACAGGCTAATTAGCAAGTTTTTTCCTCTACTTGAATTCCATTTGTTTTTATATTGACCTCTTCCCTTATATTGATAGTCAGCCCAAACAATATCTCCAGTATTTATTTTTTTTGATTTAAGGAGCATTTTAACTTTATCATTAGTTGAACTAGTGGCATTAAGTTTGATAAGATTATAGTGTCCCATAATTTTAAAAATAATAAATTTGAATAAAGAATTTAATAAATGGTTAAAACTAAATTAACTCAAACAAAACTAGTTGAAAAAATTGTAAATAGTATTGATGAGGTTAAGGGTGTCGATATAAACCTTCTTGATTTAAGCAAAATAAATAACTCTGTATGTGGTTTTTTTATTATTTGCACAGGAACATCTAATATTCATGTATCAGCTATAACAAATTCTATAAAAAAAAATGTTAGTAAAGCACTTAAAGAAAAACCTTATAGTATGGAAGGTTTAGAAAATCAAGAATGGGTTTTAATGGATTATGTTGATGTTGTTGTTCATATTTTTCAAAAAAATGTCAGAGAATTTTACGATATTGAAAACTTATGGGGAGATGCTAAGATTTCAAAAATTAAAATTAAAGCTTAGATAATGGCGAGAAAAAAGAAAACAAATACACCAAAAAACAATTTTTATTGGATTTATGCTTCAATAATATTTCTGATAATCAGTCTAGGTCTCTTTGGGGGAGATAAAGGTTTCCAAAATATTCAAAATACAGATATTTCTTCTTTTGAAGATTTTTTAGTTAATGGAGATGTTAATAAGATTACTATAATCAATCAACGTTATGCAAGAGTTAGTATTAATGAAAAAGCCCTTAGTAAGGAAATCCATAGAAAAGCTAAAACAAAAAATTTTTTAGGACAGGATAATATAATAGGCCCTCATTATCAATTTGAAATTGGAACTCCAGAATTATTTGAGAAGAAGCTTCAAGATATAAGAGAAAAAGAAAGTTTATCATTTAATGTTGAATTCCAAACTCTAGAAAATAGGTGGCTTGATGTATTGGTTGGATTTCTCCCTATAATCATCATCATCGGTATATGGATCTACCTTATGCGAAGAATGTCTGGAGGAGGAGCAGGTGGAGGAGGACAAATTTTTAGTATTGGTAAATCAAAAGCTAAACTTTTTGATCAGAAAACTGATGTTAAGGTAACATTTAAAGATGTTGCAGGACTTGAAGGAGCAAAAGAAGAAGTTCAGGAAATTGTTGATTTTCTTAAAAATCCAAAAAAATATACTGTTCTGGGAGGTAAAATTCCTAAAGGAGCATTATTAGTTGGAGCTCCTGGAACTGGAAAGACACTTCTTGCTAAAGCAGTTGCTGGAGAAGCAAAAGTTCCATTTTTCTCTCTTTCTGGATCAGATTTTGTAGAAATGTTTGTAGGAGTTGGTGCATCAAGAGTTAGAGATTTATTTAAACAAGCAAAAGAAAAATCTCCTTCAATAATATTTATTGATGAGATAGATGCTATTGGAAGAGCAAGAGGAAGAAATAATATTACAGGTTCAAATGATGAAAGAGAGAATACATTAAATCAGTTATTGACTGAAATGGATGGTTTTGGCACAAATACAAATGTAATTGTAATAGCTGCAACAAATAGAGCAGATGTTCTAGATAAGGCACTTATGAGAGCAGGTAGATTTGATAGACAAATATTTGTAGATCTTCCTGATTTAAATGAGAGAAAAGAAATTTTTGAAGTTCATTTAAAACCTTTAAAAGTTAGTAAGACTCTGGATATAGAGTTTCTATCTAGACAAACTCCAGGTTTCTCAGGAGCTGATATAGCGAATGTATGTAATGAAGCTGCTTTAATTGCAGCTACAAGTAATAAAAAATCTGTCGGAAAACAGGATTTTCTTGATGCTGTTGATAGAATTGTAGGTGGACTAGAGAAGAAGAATAAAATAATCACTAAAGAAGAAAAAAAGACTATAGCTTTTCATGAAGCAGGCCATGCAATAGTAAGTTGGCTTCTAGAGCATGCTGCCCCTCTTGTTAAAGTTACTATTGTTCCCAGAGGACAATCATTAGGTGCTGCTTGGTATCTCCCTGAAGAAAGACTTATAGTTAGAACAGAACAGATGTTAGATGAAATGTGTGCTACTCTCGGTGGAAGAGCAGCAGAAAAAATAATGTTTAATAAAATTTCTACTGGAGCTCTTAGTGACCTTGAAAAAGTTACAAAACAAGCTAGAGCTATAGTTTCAGTATATGGATTAAATGACACTATTGGCAATATTACATATTATGATTCAAGTGGTCAGTCTGACTATAATTTCACAAAACCATACTCTGAAGAGACTGCAAAAAAAATTGATCAAGAAATATCTAATATTATTGAAAGGCAGTATAAAAGAGCTTGTCAAATATTGAGAAAAAATAAAAAGAATTTGACTGAATTAGCAAAAAGGTTACTTGAAAAAGAGGTTATATTTAAAGAAGACCTAATAAAGATTCTAGGGGAAAGACCCTTTAAAGAAAAGGAACAGGCTAATACTTCAAAGAAAACTAAATAAAAATAATTTTGGGTTTTTGGGATTTATTTCAAAAGAAAAAAACTAATGATACTAAAGATGAAAGTCATGATAATGACGAAGCATCTGAAGAATTGGTATTTGCAAAAAAATTTACTGAAGCTGGAGGAAAATTCATTTATATTGACAAAGGTGATAGTGTAATTGACACATTCACAAAAATAAAAGAAGAAAATCAATGGGATAAAAATAATGTGAAGTGTCTTACTCCAGCTTTATCAAAAAACCTAGGTATTAAAAAAACAAATGATATAGCTGAAAATGATGATTTAAAAGCTCTTGTTATAGAATGTGAATACCTTCTATCTAATACAGGTAGAATTTTAATTTCAAGTAATCAGATAAAGAATAATAAAATCGATTCACTTCCTGATATATTAATTGTAATAGCTACATCTAATCAATTTGTAGGTGATGTTAGTGAAGGTATGACAAAACTTAAATCAAAATATTCAAAAAAATTCCCTATGAATATTACTACAATAAATGTTAAAAATAAATTCATTGAAGATGATTTTTTATCATACGGAAAAAATGCTAAAGACATATATCTAATAATAAGTGATGAATAATTTTTTTGTTAGGTTATTTACTGGTATAATATACATTTCAGTAATAACTGGCTCAATCCTATATAGTCAAGCCTCTTTTATTATTGTAGGCAGTTTACTTTTTTTAATAGCAACATATGAATCTCATATAATATGGCTTAAAGTTCAAAAAAAAGAAGGTTACTTTAAATATCCCTATTATCAACTATCTATTTTACTTTCTTTTTTCTTCTTTGTCTCAATTCCATATGGTGGATGGGGATATAATGAAATTTATAACCCTTATAATATTCTCTTAATCTTTATTTTAATATGGATAACTGATACTATGTCCTATATTATTGGAGTTAAATTTGGAAAAAATAAAATTGATAAAAGAGTATCCCCAAATAAAACTTGGGAAGGATTCTTCGGTGGATTTTTATTTTGCATTCTTTTTAGCATTTTTTCATTCAATTATTTACAAGAGGTATATCCTCTGTGGAAAACAATTTCACTTGGTATTCTTATCCCAATATTTTCTCTTATTGGAGATATGGGTCAATCAAAACTTAAGAGAGAGGCTGGAGTAAAAAATAGTGGTTTTTTAATACCTGGTCATGGAGGAATATATGACAGACTTGATAGTACTATTTGTGTTGCTCCAATTGCATTTATAATTACAATTATCTAATATGTTTCATAAAGAAGGTCATAGAATAATAATTGCTAGTTTTTTCTTTACTGTTTCAGTTATTATATCATCTGATATATTAATTGAATCTGAAAATATTAAAATAACGTTACAATCAGGGTTTTTAATTTTTTATTCTCTTATTCTATGGTTTTTTAGAAATCCCAAGAGAAAAATTGATATTGATAATAATCTAATATTAAGTCCAGCTGATGGAAAAGTAGTAAATATTAAGCAAGTTAAAGAGAATGAATTTTTTAATGACGAAAGAATTCAAATCTCTATTTTTTTATCAATTACTAATGTTCATATTACAAGATTTCCAATAAGCGGAAAAGTTATATATAACAAATATAATCCTGGAAAATATTTTGTAGCATGGCATCCTAAATCCTCAGAAAAAAATGAGAGAACTACAGTAGTTATTAGAAGTAATTCTTTTGGGGACATATTATATAGACAAATAGCAGGTGCTGTTGCAAGAAGAATAGTTAATTATGCTAAAACTGATCTTGAGGTAACCCAAGGAGAAGATTCAGGATTTATTAAGTTTGGTTCAAGAGTAGATATATTTCTACCTCTTAACTCAAATATATCTGTTAAGAAAGGGCAAATGGTTAAAGGTGGGGTTAGTGTTCTATCATTTAAAAATTAATTTAAATCTGATAAGGCTTTTTTTATTGCTTCAATCTTAGCATTAGCATCATTTACTTTCTTTTTTTCTTTTTCAACAATATCATTAGGGGCATTATCGACGAAACTTTTATTTTTTAACTTATTCTCTACTGACTTAAGAAATTTTATATTATAGTCTAGTTCCCTGTTTAATCTTTCAATTTCTGATTTAAGGTCAATGTCACCTTCTAATGGAATAAAAAAATCAATAGATCCTATTATGAATGAATTTACAGACTTAAACTTGTCTTTTTCAGAAAATTCAATCTTATCAAGAAAAGCTAATTTCTTTATGACACTTATATAAGTTAAATTAGATTTATTAGAAACAAAATATAAGGAAAGCTCTTTTTTAAATGGAATATTTTTTTCTTTTCTAAAATTCCTAATATAAGAGATTATATCTCTAGCTATCTCAAAATTATTTATAATATCATTATCAAATTTATTTGAATCAGGCCATTCACTTATTGTAATTGATTCTTTAGAATTTCTTGAAGCTAACTGGTGCCAAATCTCTTCGGTTAAAAAAGGCATAAATGGGTGTAGTAATTTTAAATTGTCTTCAAAAAGAGATATTACTTTTAATTTTGTTTGATTATCAATTTTTTCGCCAAAATCAGGCTTTACAGATTCTAATAACCAAGAACAGTAATCATCCCAAACAAGTCTATAAGAACTCATTAAAACATCTGAAATTCTATAATTATTATAATTTTTATTAATTAAGTCTAATACTTGATTAAATTTATTTTCATACCACTGAAGAGCTAGATTACTTACTTCAGACATCTTTTTTGAATCATCAACTTCCCATCCATTAACTAGTCTTAATGCATTCCACAATTTATTTGTAAAATTTTTTCCTTGTTGACACAAAGATTCATCAAAAAGCAGATCATTTCCTGCTGCTGAGCTTAACATTAACCCAACTCTTACTGAATCAGCACCATATTTGTCTATTAACTCTATTGCATCTGGAGAATTCCCCAATTGCTTTGACATTTTTCTTCTTAGTTTATCTCTAACTATTCCGGTAAAATAAACATTAGAAAATGGTTTTTCATCTCTGAATTCATAACCTGAAATAATCATTCTTGCAACCCAGAAAAAAATTATATCTGGACCAGTAACTAGATCTTGAGTAGGATAATAATATTTTATCTCTTTATTTTCAGGATTTCTTATACCATCAAAAACTGATATTGGCCAAAGCCAAGATGAAAACCAAGTATCAAGGACATCCTGATCTTGAATTAACTCATCATCTTTTAGATTTAAACCTTTTTCTTTTTCTAAAATTCTTTTTGCTTCATTTTTATTTTGTGCAATAACATATTCCTCATTATTTTTCCCATAGTAAAAAACTGGAATTTGATGACCCCAAGATAGTTGCCTAGATATATTCCAATCTTTTATATTCTCTAACCAGTACTTATATGTTGATTTAAATTTCTTTGGGAAAAACTTTATATTTTCATTCTTTAATACATTAGTTATAGCTGGTTTTGAAATCTTATCCATCTTTAAAAACCATTGCTTTGAAATTTTAGGTTCAATTATGGCATTAGTTCTCTCAGATCGACCAACATTATGCTTATATACTTTAGATTTATTAAGCATTTTTTTATTCTTAAGCTCTTCAACTATCTCCTTTCTAACCTCAAACCTATCTTTATTTTTATAATGAAGACCATGTTCATTAAGCTTTCCTTTTGAATCAAAGATGTCAATAATCTCAAGTTTATGTTTATTCCCTAAATTATAGTCATTTAAATCATGCGCAGGAGTTACTTTTAGGCATCCTGTTCCAAATTCTATATCTACATAAGGATCTGCTATAATTGGAATCTTCCTGTCACATATAGGAACTATTGCCTGTTTTCCTAAAAACTTGGAATATCGTTTATCTTTTGGGTTAACACAAATTGCAGTATCTCCAAAAATTGTTTCGGGTCTAGTTGTTGCAATAATTAGCTTCTCTTTTGAACCATCTATGGAATAATTTAAATAATATAAATTAGATTCTTCCTCAACATAGTTAACCTCTTCATCTGACACCGTTGTTTCAGCTTCAGGATCCCAGTTTATCATTCTATACCCCCTATAGATATAACCCTTTTTATGAAGATCAATGAACGAAAGTATAACTGATTCATACATGTCATCATCTAAAGTAAATTTAGTTCTATTCCAATCACATGAGCAGCCTAATCTTTTAAGCTGATCTAAAATACCGCCTCCATATTTTTCTGTCCATTCCCAGGCATGTTTTACAAATTCTTCTCTTGAGATATCAGATTTATTTATACCAAGTGATTTCAAATTCTCTACTACTTTAGCTTCAGTTGCAATAGAGGCATGATCAGTTCCAGGAACCCAACATGCATTCTTACCCATCATCCTAGCTTTTCGAATTAAAATATCTTGAATTGTATTATTAAGCATATGCCCCATATGCAATAAACCTGTAACATTAGGTGGAGGAATCACTATAGTAAATGGTTCTCTATCATCAGGTTCTGAATTAAAAAATTTATTTTTATTCCAGAAAGAATACCATTTCTTTTCAATTTCCGTATGGTCAAATTTGGATGAGATCTGCATCTATCAATAAATATTTATAAAGTAAAACAAAAATAACATACCTTGAAGTATATTTACAAATTAAGTTAAATAAATGCCAAAAATTTCAAATAAAGGAAGGAATATTCCATCATCTCCAATTAGAAAACTTGTGCCATTTTCTGATAAGGCAAAGGAAAAAGGTATTGATGTACTTCACTTAAATATTGGGCAACCTGATATTGAATCACCTGTAGAGTCTATTCAAGGAATTAGGCAAAATGAGTTGAAATTATTAAAATATGAGTATTCACAGGGCTCACATGGGTATAGAACTAAACTTTCTAATTATTATTCAAAACATAATATAGATGTTACCCCTGAAGATATAATTGTAACAGTAGGAGCTAGTGAAGCTCTATCTTTTACATTCAGTTCAATTTGTGATCCTGGTGAAGAAATTATTATACCTGAGCCATTTTATGCAAATTATAATGGATTTGCTATGGCATCAAATGTTAAAGTAATTCCTATAACTTCAAAAATTGAAGATAATTTTTCACTTCCAACTATAAGCTCCTTTGAAGATAAAATAAATGCGAACACAAAAGCTATATTTCTTTGCAATCCTTGTAATCCTACAGGATATGTTTACAGTAAAGAAGAAATTTTAGAGATAGGAGCACTAGCTATTAAACATGATCTCTTTATAGTTGTAGATGAGGTGTATAGAGAGTTTATATATGGAAACAATGAACACTTCTCAATACTTGAAGAAAAAAAGTTTTATAATAATGCTATACTCATTGATTCAACATCTAAAAGATATAGTCTATGTGGTGCAAGAAGTGGATGTATTGTTTCAAAAAATCATGATTTTTTAAGTGCTTGCTTAAAGTTTGCATTAGCTAGACTATCACCGCCAACACTAGGATTAATTGCAGCTTCAAAAGCACTTGATTCACCTCCAGATTATATTAATAATGTAATAAAAGAGTATACTTCTAGGAGGAATATACTAATTGAAGAATTAGGTAAAATTGATGATCTAGTTTTTTCTAACCCTATGGGTGCATTTTACTCTATCCTTAAACTTCCAATTAGTGACTCAGAGAAGTTTTCTAAATTTTTACTAACTGATTTTTCACATAACAAACAAACTGTTATGTTAGCCCCAGCAGATGGTTTTTACACTAGTCCTAATCTTGGTAAAGATGAAGTAAGAATTGCCTTTGTTTTAAATTCTGAAAAACTTATAGAAGCAATAAAAATTATTGGACTTGCTTTAAAAGAATATAAAGATTAATATGAATAATATTTCATCAAACTTCTCTTTAAAAAACTATAACACATTTAATATAGATGTTAAGTCAGATAAATTTATTTCGATTAATTCTGAAGATCAACTTATTAATTTTTTATCTCAGTATAAGAACGAAGAAAACATTTTCGTTTTGGGAGGAGGAAGTAATGTCTTATTTTCTAAAGACTATAAAGGCACTATAGTTCATATTTCAATAAAAGGAAAAAAAATAATAGAAGAATTAGATGATAGTATTATTATAGAAGTTAACTCTGGAGAGAACTGGCATGAATTTGTAAAATGGTCAATTGAAAATAATTATGGAGGTATAGAAAATTTATCTTTAATTCCTGGAAATGTAGGAGCAGCCCCTATTCAGAATATTGGGGCTTATGGAGTTGAATTAAAAGATGTATTTGATAGTTGCAAAGTTCTTTCGATAGATTCTAAAAAGACAAAACATTATAATAAAGATGAATGTCAATTTGATTATAGGACATCAGTATTTAAATCTAAACCAAAAAACAAATATATAATACTATCTATAAGACTGAAATTAACAAAAGAACCGCATAGTTATAACCTATCATATGATAGTTTAGAAGATAGGTTTAAGGATAAGGAAATTAATTTATCTAATATATCTGAAGAAATAATAAAAATAAGGGAGTCTAAGTTACCTAATCCAAAAAAGATTGGGAATTGTGGAAGTTTTTTTAAAAATCCTTTTATTGATTCAATGAAATTAGATAAACTATTAGAAAAATATCCAGAATTACCTTATCATAAAAGTCATAATGGATTATATAAAATTCCAGCAGCATGGTTAATTGAGAAGATGGGGTTTAAGGAGAAAAACCTAGGAGATGCGGGTGTTTACATTAATCAACCCTTAGTTGTTGTGAATAATGGTAATGCAAGTGGATCTGATATATTAAATTTTACAAATAGCATAAAAAAATCAGTTCAAGAAGAGTTCAATATAGATCTTGAGGAAGAGGTAAATATCATATAGAATTAATCTTTTGCTTTTGAATCAATAACAATTGTGACAGGTCCATCATTTATTAAACTTACTTTCATATCAGCTCCAAATTCTCCTGAACTTACTTTTTTCAAAAGTTTATCCTCACATATATCAATAAAATATTCATAAAGAGGGATAGCAGTATTATGTCCAGCAGAATTAATATAAGAAGGTCTATTTCCTTTTTTAGTAGATGCAATCAATGTAAATTGTGAAATAACCAGAAGATCACCCTTCACATCTATTAATGATTTATTCATTATTCCATTTTCATCATTAAATATTCTTAGGTTTAAAACTTTATTTGAAATCCATTCAGCATCAGTCTTTTCATCATCAACAGC
>MPLT02024116.1_pt1 | contig 46840 bp, 47 predicted proteins | sample 1617391 | NCBI WGS metagenome assembly MPLT02 (sample SAMN05944800, study PRJNA350692) | marine metagenome | biome: marine; feature: ODZ; material: water; isolation source: 70 m water sample filtered on 0.2 um supor filter | place: Pacific Ocean | collected 2012-04-08 | depth 70m m
CGTGGTCTTAAAGAGCGGGAATGTATTTGAAGATGTTGAAATCGGAGTGCAAGCTCTGTTGGAAAGAGTAAATAATGATGGTGGGGTAGCATCACGAAAGATCAAGATCCTTGAAATTGTGGACGATAATGGGGAAGAAGATCTCGCGTTATCTGCAATGCAAAGAATCGCTGAAGAGGATGTTTTCGCCGTGATTCTTGCTTCCACCGCTGCTAGTTCTGAAGTCACAGATTTTCTAGCTGAAAAGCAAATCCCATTTTTCGGATGGGGTTTTCTTGAAGGATTCTGCGAACCAAACAAATGGGGGTTTGGTTTTAATGGGTGCATGAATGCTGCTTCTTCAGGGGTTCCAGATACGAGTTCATTGCGATTAACTCAAATTTTTTACGGCCGAACACCGGAAATTATTTTAGTAACAACAAATGATGCCGCGGGGTCAGCATTTGTTTCACAGATACAGAGTGTTTGGGGAACAAATATCGTGGAAGTCTTTCGTTACGATAAAAATGTTTTAACCTCAGAGGAAATTCTCGGCGATATTAACGAGATTAATGCTGATGTTCTTTGGTTGTCGGTAGGGCTAGACAAAACAATAGAGCTTAAAAAGTCGCTGATTGCTGAATTCTTAGGAATGGTTGTTGATGACGTAACTTACTTGCCAGGGATTCTGCAATCCTATGATGTCGCCAACCAGTTGGAAGGAGGATATGTCTTTACTCAATTCCCTCCACAAGAGGAGTATCGCTCCGCCACAACAAGAATTATGACTGATTTAAAATTAGTTGATGGGCCACTTATCTATAGTCAAGCAATTTCTTTAGGGTATTGGAGTGCCGATCTACTCGTATCAATATTGAATTCAGTTGGTCAGGATCTAGACCTAAGAACTTTCTTTAGAACTGCGAATGTTGAAGGGGCATTGTATGAACCAGATTTTGCTGGAGGGCCATGTGCATTACAAACAGCGCTTTCGCATCAAGACCCTGCTGGAGGAGCAGCCCTATTGCAGGTTCGTGGCGGAGTATTTAGACCTGTCGTTAATTTCAATTGCCCGTTGAAAGATTAGATTAGATTTACTACCGTAAAAGGTCAGTTACTATCCCATTGGCCATGTATGAAAACACGCTATCGAGCAATACAGCTTTCCGAAAATACAATTGAACCAGCTGTCGCTTTAATAAATAACCACCTGTATGAACCTGACTCAATTTTCTGGGTAAACATAGAACCAGATGTCAATGAGAACAATATTCATACCGGTTCTATCTTTTGGAGAGCTTTTTCGAGCAGAGGACCTATGATTCCTAAGTTCACTTGGGTTGCTGCATCAACATCTAGAGGGAACTATCAACCAGCACAAGTGGGGCTGACTCATCCAACTGGTAACGCGGTTTTGGGTCGGCTGAAAGATTTTAGAATTGAGATACCTAAACAATGGATTCTTCAACAGGATCATCCCAAACGCGGACTAGTAATTCAGCTTCCAGATGACTATGACGCTAAAAATGTAATTGAATTTGCTCTCTCTGCCATACCAGTTTTAAGCCCATTCGAGTTTAATAATCAATTTACTTTGCAATATCCCATCCAGTGAGAATCAATTAACGCTGATCCTTACAACTAGATCTGAGAATGCCGCGTGATCAAAGCCATCACTGCATTGCAGAATTTCTCCTTCAGCAGAGGACTTCGTAACAATTCCGGCATTGCCTATCCACGACGTGTCCACGCCACCCATTGACCACGCATTCCAGACCTCAAGAACGCTTGCATCAATTCCTCGAACCCTCATCTCAACTATTTCGGGACTATCGTGACTCCAAAGCGCGATTTCTGGACCCCGGTAACCATTAATATCAATTACGCCTTTATTTACACCAAGTTTGACAGCTTGAGGCCGAGGCGAAGCGACGCTGATGCGCTCTAAAGTAATGACGGAGTTATCTACGACAGGAATACGAACTATTGACTTAACTATTTTCCCGCGGTAACTCAAAGTGTCGCTACTTGATTCTTCAAATAATTCAGCGATAGTCAATTTATGCATTATTTATCTCCGAACGGGTTTATAGCATTCGTCGGCCAGTGAGGTATTGGCGTGGCTCCTTTGCCTTCTTCGTAGCTAAGGAGAAGAACTTTCATTGTTTCAATCTTCCCATTTCGAGGATTCCGCCTTTGGGGAGGTTTACCACTCCGTAGGCGGTCTACGTTGTTGGCCCCAAACACAGCTGAACCGCTTGCAACACCTACGTTCTTCCAGAATCGCGACCGAACCGTTGACGGTGACGGTTCAGTTCCATCTTGTTTCAGATTATAAATGTAACCACCAGGTGCCCACCCTTGGAGTCTGATGAGCCCAGTTTTTTCTTGCCCTAAATCATCCCCTTGGTACTGACTTAAGTCACTATTTTCAGCGCCAAGAAGGTCATTGTCTAGCACATTTTCCGAACTCGCACTCACCGGTTGCTCTTTTTCAGTTACTTCAGAAACAACCACCTCAGGAACCTGTGTTGGAGGGCGGGAAGTTTCTTCGTTCAGAGAGTGGTCTAATTGCTTTGATTCCTTCTGAGCGACAGGGGTATGGAATTCTAAAGTCCCTGATGGTATGGCATCGCGTGAGTTACCGGGGAAGGGTTTAGCGTTAAAAATCTGACTTCTGAAATGCCGCTCATCAGGAAATTTGTAGGCTTTCGGAATGAATTTTCTATGACGCAAAGGTTTCCCAAACCAATCAAGAGCAACACCGACTAGAGCAATGATTAACATGATTGCCCCATAAGCTAAAAAAGTTTCAGGTGATGACATCGATTGGCCTGCTTCACATAGGTGAAATCAATTATCGCACACTGTTCAGGTAGAAAGTTACCAGATAGCCCTATTGCTTATTGAACCGGTTGGCTCTTACATGTCGCAAGTCAGTTATGTTTGATTCAGGAGAATAGTTACCGTGTTCTAGATGAGCATTTTTTCTTTCGCTTTCAACGCTATTGAGAACAAGTATCAATTCAGAATCAGCAAATATCTCTTCCAATATCCCATTCGATTTGAGAAGGAAAAGAGATATTGCCAGAACAGATATAGAGAAAGCTATAGCTATGATAATCATACAAACAGCACCATAAAGCTAGAAGACTAAGAATGCAAAGTGAATGCTGTTCTTATGATTTCCTCAAATGGAGAATTTTTCATAGAGTTAAACAATAAGTTCTAAAAACCTAAAGAAACAGGAGTGTGGAGTGGCTGATCCAGTAATAGTTGAAGCGGTACGAACACCGATAGGAAAAAGAGGGGGTTCTCTATCAGGAGTTATTGCTCCGAAATTGTTGGCAGTTGCGCAACAAGAAGTAATACGAAGAGTAGGGGTTTCCCCATCTGAAGTTGACCAGTTGGTAGGAGGATGTGTCACACAGGGAGGGCAACAAGCTTCAAATGTGACCCGAAATGCATGGCTTACTTCAGGGGTAGATTTTTCTCCAGCAGCAACAACTATTGATTGCCAATGTGGCTCAGGTGCTCAAGCGAATACTTTTGTCCAAGGCCTGATCGCAACTGGAGGGGCAAGTATCGCCATTGGATGTGGTGTCGAGCAAATGTCTCAAGTTCCTCTCGGGACAGCTGCTCGCGGTGGCGGCGGATATTACAAAGATGCAGATACGTGGCCATGGGATGATCCGCCAAATGGACAATTCGGGGCTGCGCAACGAGTAGCAGAACGTAGAGGAATAACGCGTGAACAATTAGATCAAGTCGGAGCAGATTCTCAAACTAAAGCAGCCGTTGCTTGGGAAGAGGGGAGATTTGACCAAGAAGTAGTTCCTGTCATCCAGGCCCCAATAATTAACCGAGAAGGAGAGTTCACAGGAGAATCTCATGATGTCTTCAGGGATCAAGGTTTACGAGAAACCACGAAAGAGAGTTTGGAAAAGTTAACTCCAGTAATTCCAGGAGAGTTGCATACTGCTGGCACTTCCTCCCAGATCTCTGATGGGGCAGCTGCAGTTCTATGGATGGACCGCGAGATAGCGGAAAGTCGGGGTATAAAGCCTAGAGCAAAAATCTCATACCATACGATGGTGGGCTCTGACCCGTATTACCTATTGGACGGGCCGGTAGATGCAACGCAGAAAATGTTAGACCAAACAAACTACAGCATCTCAGATTTCGACTTATTTGAGTGCAATGAGGCCTTTGCGTCAGTAATGCTGTCATGGGCGCAAGTTCACGAAGTTCCCCTTGACAAGGTAAATGTCAATGGAGGAGCAATCGCATTAGGTCATCCCGTCGGTTGTACAGGGAGTAGACTAATTACTACTTTGTTACATGAACTAGAACGTCAAGATAAAGAACTCGGTTTTATCACCATGTGCCAAGGCGGTTCATTAGGAATAGCGATCGTTCTCGAAAGATTATGATTCGATTAAAAAGAAAGAGAAAAAAGTGGAAGGTTATTTAAGCGGGAAAAATATAGCGATTACAGGGGCAGGCTCAGGAATTGGGAAAGCGATAGCTTTAGCCGCTGCTTCAGAGGGAGCGAATATTGTTGTCGCTGATTATGGCGTGGCCTTAGATGGTTCTGACCCAACTAGTGATATCGCCGATGCGACTGTTGAGGAAATAAAATCTTTAGGAGTAGATGCAGTTGCGGTGGCAGGAGACGTTTCTCAAATGCAAACTGGAGAAGATGTCATAGCGGCTGCTGTGAACAATTGGGGTTCTATCGACGGGGTCGTTTGTGTAGCTGGAATACTACGCGAAAGAATGCTTTTCAATATGAGCGAGGATGAATGGGATCCAGTGATCGCCGTACACCTCAAAGGCCACTTTACGATTTACCGTCATGCTATGGCTGTAATGAGGAAGCAAGAAACAGGCGGCAGCATTTTGGGGATAACTTCTGGTGCTTTTACGGCCTCTACTGCTCAACCAAATTACTCGGCAGCAAAAGGGGGGATCGTGAGCCTAACGAGGTCAGCTGCTATGACAGCTGCCAGTATTAGTTTGCGCGGAGGTCCTGCGATAAACGCAAACTGCCTTGCCCCAACTGCAAGAACCAGGATGAGTGAGAATGTGCCATTTGAGATAGAGACAGGTGAACCTTCAGATATAGCCCCAATGGCCGTCTATTTACTATCCGATAAAGCTAGAGAGATTAATGCTCAGATTTATAGTGTTGTTGGTCGGCGGATCTCAGTTTGGAATCAACCGAAAGAGATCCGAACAATGTTTGCTCCAGGTGATGCTTGGACTCCAACTGAAATTGAAGAAATGCTTCCGAACACGATTAAACAAGAACCCAACCCCTTCATTGACGATCTTGAAAGAAGAATGAAGGAAATGGCTCAAGGAGATGGAAGCTAGTGAGTCAGAAGATTCCTCCATACCCTGAAGGGAAAAATCTCCTTAAAGGTAAATCGGTCGTCATCACAGCCGCTGCAGGTTCTGGAATTGGCTTTGCGACTGCTAAGCGATGCGCTGAAGAGGGAGCAAAAGTTTTTCTTTCGGATTTGCATGAACGTCGACTCAATGAAGCCGTGAAGTCTCTTTGTGATGAAGGTCATGACGCAACTGGGATGCTATGTGATGTGACTGTTGAAGAAGAAGTCCAATCTTTAGTTACCGCCGCAAAAGAGCGTTTCGGGACGATAGATGTGATGATCAATAATGCTGGGTTGGGAGGTCAATCAGATCTCGTAGATATGACCGACGACCAATGGCTTAAAGTTATTGATGTAACGCTCAATGGAACGATGCGGTGCACTAGAGCTGCTATGCGCCATATGATTCCGAATGGGAAAGGCGTCATTGTTAATAACGCGAGTGTGGTCGGTTGGCGGGCCCAAGAAGGGCAATCACATTACGCGGCTGCGAAAGCTGGGGTAATGGCGTTAACAAGATGCTCAGCTCTTGAGGCGGCAAACAGCGGCGTAAGGATAAATGCTGTAGCACCCAGTTTTGCTAATCACCCGTTCTTAGCGAAAGTAAGCGATCCAGATTTGCTGGAAACTCTAGAGTCGCAAGAACCATTTGGTCGTGGCGCTGAACCATGGGAAGTTGCTAATGTAATTATTTTTCTTGCAAGTGACTTAAGTGGGTATATGACAGGAGAGAATGTCAGTGTCAGCTCACAACACCCATAGGAATAAAGTAAAGGATCAGGGTTAGAATGGCAGGCCCACTTAAGGGTGTAAGCGTACTTGAGCTCTCAGGTATAGGCCCAGCACCATTTGCCGGCATGTACCTCTCTGATCTTGGAGCAGAAGTACTCAGAGTCGGACGGGTAGGAGGAAACAGTAATCCTCTTGCATCAAAATCTGGGCCACTAGAGCGAGGAAAACATTCAATAAATATCAATTTGAAGTCAGTCAAAGGAACGGAAATTATCTTCAAACTTGTCGAGAAATCCGATGTCCTACTTGAAGGTTTTAGGCCAGGAGTTGTAGAGAAGATGGGAATCGGTCCAGAAGTTTGTCTTGCTGCTAATCCGAATCTCGTATATGCACGTATGACTGGGTGGGGCCAAGAAGGGCCTTTATCCCAAGCAGCAGGTCATGACATTAACTACGTAGGTTTAGCTGGGCCTCTCGCCCATATAGGACGGAAAGAACAAGCTCCTTCAGTTCCACTTAATCTCGTTGGTGATTTTGGCGGTGGATCAATGTTTGTGGTCAGTGGCATTCTAGCAGCATTGCTAGCTGTCAAAAATGGTAGATCTGGGCAAGTGGTAGACGCAGCAATGGTAGACGGCGCAGCATATCTCGCATCACCGCTCTTCGCGGCGCACGCCTCAGGATTTTGGACTAATCAGCGAGGGAGTAACCTTCTTGATTCGGGAGCTCCTTTTTATGATGTTTATGAAGCGAAATGCGGGAATTATGTAGCCGTCGGAGCCATTGAACCACAGTTCTATCAACAGTTATTAAATGGACTTCAGCTAAAGCAGGAAGAATTGCCACCGCAGAACGACCGTAATCATTGGGAAGAAACTAAGCAGAAATTCGCTGCCATTTTTTTAACAAAGACAAGAGAAGAATGGGCAACAATTTTTGACGGAACTGATGCTTGTGTTACTCCGGTATTGAATATGGGGGAGAGCCCATTGCATATGCATGCTGAAGAAAGGCGGGCTTTCTTCGAAACGAGCGGCATTCTCCAACCGAGGCCAGCCCCACGGTTTTCAGAAACTCCATCTCTTCCATCTGAAGAATCTGAGGATTTAGGAGCTAGCACGGATCGGATTCTTACCCGTTTAGGTTTTAGCGAACAAGAAATCGCTCTTCTTAGAGACGATAGGATTGTCAGCTAAGAAGATTTTCTCTATAAAATCAACTCAGCCATTGTTCGCATTGTTGTAACGTCATTCGCTCCGATGATCAGCGTTGTTACAGGCGATTGTTTCCATAGTTCTATACGTTCAGCGATTCGGCCGATCGGGCCTACCAAAGAAATCTCATCTGCGAAATCATCAGGAACAGCCATAATCGCTTCGTTTCGCTTACCCGACAAGAATAGGGATTGAATCTCATGCGCTTCCTTCTCATAACCCATTCGAGCCATAAGTTCAGTATGAAAATTACGTTTCTGCGCCCCCATGCCACCTATGTAGAAAGCGAGAATAGCTTTTTGAGGGAGTAATCCTTCGGTGACATCATCGCAGATGTTCACTGTCACATTGACAGCAATTTCATAATCATTAGGAATGTTAGATGCTGGAAGTTCGTATATTTCTGGACGTTCAGGGGAGTAATAGAGAGGTAGCCACCCATCGCACTCTTCAAACGCAAGAGCGATATTCTTCGGTCCTTCAGCTCCCAAGAAAATAGGTATATCTGAACGTAACGGAGTGTTGATTAGTTTAAGTGGTTTCCCTAACCCCCATGAACCTACAGCATCCTTTGGGTAAGGAAGGGGCAGATTCGGGCCAGAAGCTGTAACAGGATCTTCGCGTTGAAGAATCTTCCGGAGAATATCTATAGTTTCTCTAGTCCGTTGTATTGGTTTTCCAAAAGGTTGCCCATGCCATCCTTCAATAACTTGCGGCCCTGATACTCCTATTCCTAAGCAGAACCTTCCTTCGGAAAGCGCATCAAGAGTCATAGCATGCATGGCTAAAGCAGCGGGAGTTCGTGCCCCTAATTGAGCGATACCAGTTGCTAATTTGATTTTTGTCGTATGCGCACCAACCCAACAAAGTGGGGTAAATGCGTCACTGCTATAACTCTCTCCAGTCCAAAGAGAATCAAACCCTAGGCGTTCAGCTTCCATTCCTACAGCAATAATGTCCTGCCTTGGCTGGCCCGTCCAGTACCCATATTGGGCGCCGAGTTTCATGGCTTACTCAATGTTTTAAATATCCCATCGGCAGTAGGGTCGCCTTCGCTTGAGACCATTCCATTCTCCACTAATTGCACTAGATGACTGAAGACTGATTGGCCAGCAGCCATGTAAAGGATATGGGGTGTTTCTTGGTACATTTCGGTCACGAGCTCAGGAATAGTTTTTGGCCCAGACTTAAGGCATTCGAGTATTTGACGCTCTCTATCTAATCTATGATTGATTAAAGATTTCGTGAAATTGATTGGATCAGGGATTCTCGGACCATGCGTTGGGTAGAAAAATTTATCATTCCGGTCCAAAAGCAGTTCAAGACTATCCATGTATTCGTTCATTGACCCTTCAGGTTCAGGGATCACTGACGTGCTCCAACCCATTACGTGATCCCCAGAGAATAAACTGCGTTCTTCTTTGTACCCGAAACATAGGTGATTGGAGATATGGCCAGGTGTATGAACAACTTCAAGAGTCCATGTTCCACCAGCGATAGTATCACCATGCACGACTTCAAAATCGGGGGCGAAAGACATATCTCCGGGCTCATCTTGATCGTGTTCTGAATCATTTTTCCCAGCTGATGGCATGCTCTTTAGAAGTTCCTCCAACTCTTCTTCAGTGGGAAGTAAAGAATCCCAAGTTGTTGGTTTGGCTCTAGTTACTGCATCTTCAGGGGGGGTAGGATGCCCCCCAAATCCGTAAATAGGGGCACCAGTCGCAGTTTGAAGTGGTCGACTCGCTGGCGAATGGTCTCTATGGGTATGGGTGACAACAATGTGCGTTATTTCTTCTCCACCTACAGCAGAAAGAATTGAAGCAACATGTTCGTCATCTTCTGGGCCAGGGTCTATCACGGCTACTTGGCCGCGTCCCACTATGTATGTTCCTGTGCCAGTAAAAGTAAACCGACCTGGGTTATTGGCAACGACCCTACGAATAGTTGGTGTGACCTCAACGGCAGTTCCGTATCTTGGGTCAATGTCTGTTACATAGGGAATGCCCATTTTAAGAATCTTTCAAAATATCAGTAGCTTCCAAGTACGTTGGTTTATCTCCACCTCCGTGAAGGACAATATTAGAACCTGACATCCATTCGGCTTTATCGGATGCTGCGAACAAACATGCGTTAGCCACATCTTGAGGGCTACCTAACCGTTGCATTGGTAAAGTCGCAGCAATCTTGGCAACGCTTTCATCATCTCCGTAGAAATGCCTACTTTCTTCAGTCAATATGAGGCCAGCAGTAATAGAGATAACTCTAATATCTGGCCCCCATTCCAATGCGAGCGTTTCGGTTGCATTAATGACACCAGCCTTTGCAGCGCCATAAGCAACACCGAGAGGGTTCGCTCTCATCCCGCTAACACTAGAGATATTTAATATCACTCCTGTCCCTGATGACTTTCTAATAAGATTCGCGGCTTCTTGAGAGAAAAGTATTGGTGATACCAAGTTCAGATCTATAACGCTACGCGTGAAACGTTCACTTGCTGTTAAAGAGTCCGCTGGGGGGGCTCCACCAGCATTGTTAACCAATACATCTAGCTTCCCGTATTCCTCATCGCAGAGAGCTATTACAGCCTTAATTTGTTCATGGTCTCGCACATCGCAAGTAATAAATTTTGCTTGCCTGTCATCGTATGCGACAGGACCTTCGGGGGCGTTTCTTGCGCACACGACCACTTCAGCACCAACACGTAAGAAATTTTCAGCTATTACTTTCCCTATGCCTTTTGTGCCGCCAGTAACGACGACAACCTGACCTTGGAAGTTTTTTTCTGGAATTGTCACAATCTGCCCCTAGAAACATAATAGTTTGCTTTACATATTGTGACAGATCGTGGCCACGATTGAGATAACCTTAGAAGTTATCTACTCTTGGAGTCATGGGAGAGAAAAGCGAGTCAGTGTGATGAACAAAATACTAACCGAAGAAGAAGTTGTCACTCAGATAGAAGATGGTATGACTATCGGTGTAGGTGGATGGGGCTCACGTCGTAAACCCATGTCTTTGATTTTGGCAATTATACGTGCAGGCATAAAGGACTTAACTGTTGTCAGCTATGGCGGTCCCGAAATTGGGCTTCTTTCCGCTACTGGGCAACTAAGGAAAGCTATATATGGCTTTGTTTCGTTGGACTCTATTCCTTTGGAACCTCATTTTAGGGTTGCGAGACAGACAGGAAAGATCGAAGCTACAGAATTTGATGAAGGTGCTTTCTACCTTGGGTTAATGGCTGCAGCGCATCGTGTTCCTTTCTACCCTACGAGGGCAGGCCTAGGGTCTGACATGTTAGAAATGAACCCGGAACTCAAATTAGTGGAATCTCCGTATCCAGATGAATCTGGGAAACATGAACAACTTGTTGCAATACCAGCCTTTGATATTGACGTGTCTCTAATCCATATGAATCGCGCTGATCAGGGAGGGAACGGGCAATTCCTTGGGCCTGATCTATTTTTTGATGACCTTTTCGCGATGGCTGCAAAAAAGACTTTTATGAGTTGCGAGCAAATAGTTGCCACAGAGAATCTTCTTGATGAAGGAAGCGTCCATACACTTCGGATTCCACGAATTTTTGTGAATGGGGTTGTTGAGGCTCCGAGAGGAGCCCACTTTACTGAATGCCCTCCGGACTATGGAAGAGATGAGGATTTTCAAAAACTTTACGCAGCTACTGCTAAGGACCCTACGCTTTGGGAAAGTTTTAAATCTCGGTACCTAGAAACTGATTCGCATCAGGAATACTTAAGAATGGTCGATTCCCAGGGGGAGGTAAAGTGAGACGCTCCGATATCTGCATTGCCGAAATAGCCGAGTGTTTCCGAGGTGAGAGTGACATCCTCTGCAACCCGATAGGAATTAGCCCAATTATCGGCGGACGATTAGCAAAAGCTACATTCGCTCCGGATGTCGTAATGACTGATGCTGTTTCCGTCTTGGCCACGAACACGCTGCCAATTGGCGATCAGGATGCTCCAAGAGTGATTGAATCGTATGCCCCATATCGAACTATTTTTGACATTGTATGGTCCGGCCGCAGGCATGTGATGATGGGAGCGACGCAAATAGACCAGTATGGGAACCAAAACATCGCTGCGATCGGGGATTTCCAAAAACCAAAAGCACAACTCTTAGGATTGAGAGGAGCTCCTGGGAACTTAATTAATCATCGGACTAGTTATTGGGTGCCAAATCATACGAAAAGAAGCTTTGTCTCCAAAGTCGATGTTGTTTCCGGCCCAGGTTATGACCGGATGAGCGAAATAGGAGAACCGAGTAATAGGTATCATGACTTACACCGTGTTGTCTCAAATCTCGGTGTCTTTGATTTTGATACTCCTGACCGTCGGATGCGTCTCCGGTCAATTCATCCAGGTGTTGAGGTTGATGAGGTAGTTGAAAATACTGATTTTGAAATTGTTATTCCTGATGATCTTCAACTGAGTCGAGTTCCTTCAGAAGCTGAAATGGAAATTATTAAAATCATTGACCCGACGGAAATGAGGTATTCCGAGGTTCAGGATGCATGACTTTCATCCAAAACTTCAAACCCCAATTTGCGAGAAATTAGGGATCGACTACCCAATTATTCAAACAGGAATGGGTTGGGTGTCAACATCCCAGTTGACAGCAGCAACTAGCGCAACAGGGGCTATCGGTTTTCTTGCAACAGCAACGCAAACGTTCCCTGAAATGAAAGCATCTGTTAGAGAAATTCAAGAATTAACGGACAATCCTTTCGGCATTAACGTTCGAACCGATTCACCTGATATCGAAGAAAGACTTAACTGGGCGATTAAAGCAGGAGTCAAAGTTGTTTCTTTTGCTCAAGCTCCAAAACCAGAGATGGTCAAAAAACTTTCAGATAGTGGAATCGTTACGATTCCAACTATCGCTGCGAGGAGGCACGCAGAGAAAGTCGCTGAGTGGGGAGTTGATGCTGTCATCGCCCAAGGTCAAGAAGGTGGAGGCCACACTGGCGAAGTACCAACAGCAGTTCTAATCCCTCAGGTTACTAAAGCGATTGACATACCAGTTTTTGCTGCTGGAGGGATAACAGACGGGCGGGGGCTAGTAGCTGCTTTAGCTTGGGGAGCGCAGGGAATTGCTATGGGGACTAGGTTTCTACTCTCTAATGAAAGCGATGTGCCTACTAAAATTAAACAAGCATATTTTGAAGCAGTCGTCACGGATACGATTCGGACTCAGTCAATTGACGGTGTGCCACAGAGAGTCATTAACTCTGGGATGGTTCAGAATTTAGAAAAAAATCGATACCTTAAATTCCCGAGAGCAGTGAAGAACGCTTTGAAGTTTCGACAAGCCACTAGCACATCTTTCCCAGATTTACTTCGAGAAGCTATTGCTATGAAGAAGAATCAGGAGATGACATGGGCACAAATAGCTTTAGCTGCAAATGCCCCGATGTTAACGAAAGCAACGATGGTCGATGGAAATTACGAAATTGGGATAATGCCAACGGGGGTGGGTTTAGGAGTTATTGAATCAGCCCCAACAGTTTCAGAAATCATTGAAGAAATAATGACAGAAGCTTCTCAATGTCTCAGAGACTTAACCGCATTAGAGGGAATGAACTAGGTAACCTAATGGACTTAAATTTCACTGTTGCAGAAAAATCTTTTCGTGACGAGATACGAACATGGCTAGAGGAAAATAAACCCAAAGACAAATGGCTCCCAATGGATACAGAAATTGGGTTTGAGCAGCATAGGGGTTGGGAACGTCAACTTTTTGACTCGAAGTGGTCTGTTCCTAATTGGCCAAATGAATATGGCGGGAGAGAATGTTCATTAATTGAATGGTTGCTTTTTGAGGAAGAATATTATCTATCGGGGGCACCAGGCAGGGTCAATACCAATGGGATAACCCTATTGGGCCCAACTTTATTTGAATGGGGTACACAAGAACAGAAAGACCGGTTTCTTCCACCAATGGCTTCTGGCGAGGATATTTGGGCGCAGGGATGGTCCGAGCCGAACACAGGAAGTGACCTAGCAAGTCTCGCAACGACCGCGATTCGAGATGGAGAAAACTATGTTCTTAATGGTCAAAAAACTTGGTGTTCGAGAGGTGCTTGGGCAGATTGGATTTTTTGCATAGTTAGAACCGACCCTGCTAGCGAAAGACATGCAGGTTTAAGTTACCTCCTTGTCCCTGCAGATGCGCCAGGATTAACAAGAAGACCTGTTTCTCGACTAGATGGGGAACCAGCATTTGCTGAATTATTCTTTGATGACTGTTTAGTTAAAACTGAAAATAGGCTTGGAGATGAAGGTGCGGGCTGGAATGTAGCGATGGCTACTGCAAGCAGCGAGAGAGGTTTAAATCTTAGAGCGCCGGGGAGATTTCTTGCTGCCGCCAATCAACTGGTTGAGCTTTACCGTGGATTTCTAGCGGAAGAAAGAGCAATCCCTACAGAACTTCGAGATCAGGTTGTTGATGGATACGTCGCCGCACAAGCCTATAGGTGGCAAGTATTTTCTAAAGCTTCTGCTCTGATGCACGGTGCAAGTATGGGGGCAGAGGCGAGTTATATGAAAATTTTCTGGTCAGAACTTGATGTAGATTTACACGCTACTGCTCTTCGGCTTTTAGCTGAGCAAGGTGAATTGGTCTCCCCAGCCCCAGATGCAGTTTCTGGCGGTAGTTGGATGAGTGGCTACTTATTTGCTTTAGCAGGACCAATTTATGCAGGAACAAATGAAATACAACGCAATATAGTCGCAGAGCGAGTTTTGGGATTGCCAAGGAAATGACGCCTTTAATTATTTTAAGTAATTCCTTACTTCCTACGAGAAGATTTTTCACAGGAGTTTTCGCCTATGGACTTTAGATTTACGGAAACACAAATTCTCTTTGCAGAAGCAACGAAAGAAATGTTAGTAAGCGAATGCACTCCTTCAAAACTAAGAGAAATGATCCAGAATGGCCAAGGAACGATACCTGAATTGTGGGGGAATCTTGCTTCTATCGGAGTACTAGGGATGACAGGGCCAGAAGAGGCTGGTGGTTTAGGAATGACAGATATTGATCATGTCCTCATCATGGAAGAACTCGGCCAAGTTATTTGTCCAGAGACTGTTCTTGAACATACTGCAATCGGAATTCCCTTTCTTGCGAAATATGGTGCAGAAAAAATAGGCGATGACCTTCTCGCCGCTTTCATCTCAGGGGAAATGAGGATTTCTGCTGGATTAGACAATCGGTACGTTTTAGGTGCTGATTGCGCGGACTACCTTCTCATGAGAAATATGGACGAAATGCATCTCGTTCCTAGTGCAGAGACTGCACTGACATTTCAAAAGTCTGTTGACGAAACTAGAAGGCTTTTTCAAGTTGATTGGGAACCATCCAAGAAAAGTAGAATCGTTAAATCTAATCAGATCATAGAAGAAACAATGCTGAGCGCAACGGTTGCGGCTGCAGCACAATGCGTTGGTATAGCTAATCATCTTCTAGCTGAAACCATTGGTTATGTTAAAGAACGGGAACAGTTCGGTAAACCAGTTGGTGTAAACCAAGCAATCAAACACCATCTAGCCGATACTGGTAAAGCTATCGAATTTGCTCGGCCAATGATACACCGTGCCGCTTGGGCGATATCGAATAACGACAATGATAAGACACCCCCAGCAATGGCCAAGTATCTGGCCTCAAAAGCAGTGGACCTTGCGTGTAGGACTGCTTTGCAATGCCATGGGGCAATTGCCTACACAATAGAATACGATCTTCAATTATGGCTGAAGAGAGGATGGGCGCTTTCGGCTTCGTGGGGGGACGCGAACGCACAGCGAGATAAAATAGCAACGAATCTTCAAGTTTGAAAACTATGCTGACCCATTGCGACAACTCTCTTACCCACGACAGTCCGTTTATTATTCCTACAAATTCAAAGGACCTTTATGCTGAATAATGGAATTGCGGGAATTCTTCAGGCAACTGACCAATTCAGTCTTGAGGAGATAATCGATATTGTTGAGAAAATAGAAAGTCTTGGATATCCAGCAATGTGGATCCCAGATTTCTTTGGTAGAGAACAAATTGCATTATCAGCATTTATTCTTTCGGCCAGTACCGATCTCCGAGTTGCAACAGGAATTTCAAATATTTACGCCCGTGATGCGATGTCCCAAGCACAAGGTTCGCACACAATGAATGAAATCTTTCCTGGGCGTTTCAGTCTTGGGCTGGGGGTTTCCCATCCGATTGGGGCGAAAATGCGAGGGCATCAGTGGGAAAATCCTATAGAAAAGATGAGTCAATATATACAAGATATTCGCGCAGCAAGATTAGAGCTGGCTACACCTAAAGATGAATCCCCTTTATATGTTGCTGCTCATGGAAAAAAGATGCTTTCCGTCGCTGCTAAACATGCTGATGGTGCTAACACCTACCTCATGCCCCCGCGCCACACGGCAATGGCAAGGGAAATAGTCGGTTCAGATACGTTACTAACAGTTGTTCTGCCCTGTTGCCTATGTACAGATCCAGAGAAGGCACGTTCGATAGCCCGCCGAGCGATTTCAATATACATGCCCTTAGGAGCGTATCAACGTGCTTGGAACGAATGGGGCTTTGGCGACGAATTAAACGATGGTGGGTCAGATTACTTAATTGATTCACTAATTTCGTGGGGTGATGAAAGTGCTATTAAGTCCCGAATGAAAGAACATCTAGACGCTGGAGCCGACCAGATCGTCATGATTCCATATAACGCAAACTCTGGTAAGTTTCCCCCTTGGGATTTACTTGAGGCATTGTCACCACAGGGTCCGACCTAATGCCTCAAGAACATTTAGCAGCTGCACAACGTTTACGAAAAGCAATTCATTATCTTGCACAGCGAATTATCCAATTGGAAATCAAAGCCGAGGATTTAGACGTTGTTGCTGAAACGATAGAAAAATCTACTCAAGATCTACAAGGAGAGAAAGTACCTAGGTGGTGGGGGAGGAAATCAGGTAATGGTGAAACGCGTTCAAGGTCGTACCGGAGTCGTTCACTATTCCAAGGAGAACTGCACCTTTTTTCACCAGAACTAGTCTGGGATGAATATTTGGGTCCTGATGGGGAACCTGGTTATGAGTTTCGGGTCAAACTTTCAGACTTATATGAAGGACCACCGAACGCTGTGCATGGAGGTTATATAGCAGGCCTTTTCGATGAACTTTTAGGAGCTATACAATCTTTAGATGCTGGCGCTACCGGATACACGGCGAAATTAAACATCAAATACAGGTCGTTTACTCCCATTAATAAAGATCTTCGGTTTGTAGGTTGGATAGTCCAGTCATCTGGACGTCGAATAACTGTTAAGGGGCATTGCCTTGACGAAGACCGAATCTGTTCAGAAGCAGAAGCACTATTTCTGAGACCCAAAAGCAAGTTACAAGACAATGGCTAAAATACTCTTTGTTTGTACTGGTAATGCAGCTCGTTCAGTCATGGCTGCAACCATGATGAAAGCCAAAGCCCCTGAACATGAGATTAAGGGAGCGGGGACACTCTCTATTTCCGGCCTTCCCATGAGTCAACGTACCCGATCTGCCTTAGCAGACATGGGTTTATCAGACCCTGACCACCGAAGTCATCAGTTGGAAGAAGAGGATTGTAAATGGGCAGACCTAGTTATTGTTTTTGAGAAAGAACACATTGACTATTTCAAGAGACATCATGTAGATTCTCTGCAAAAAACTGGATCTCTGCCACGTTTAGCTAAGAAACTTCCGTCTGGAGATAGAAACGTGGGTGATAGAGTTGCTGAGCTCTGCTTAGATAAAGCTATCTTTTCGCCATGGGAAGAGGTGATTGATCCAGCAGGTGGAGACCAAGAAATCTTCAATTCTTGCGCAGAAGAGATTAGCGGTTATATATCTCAACTAGCATTAAGACTCTAATGGAACAGGAAATCCCAGAATCTTTGCGGGTCGTTCGTGAGAGAGCGATTAATCGCCCTAAATACCGAGGTGTGCTCCATAGCTATTGTTTCTTCCTATCTATACCCGTTGGCTTAATTCTTATAGTCACAGCACCATCAGCGAGAACCGCTTTTGCCGCTTTTGCCTTCGCTTTCGGGGTTTCATCTATGTTAGGTATCAGCGCCTTATTTCATCGCACGGAATTCACAGATAGGGAATGGATGCGCTTCAGGCGCCTTGACCATATTGGAATATACCTTTGTATAGCCGGTGGTTATACCCCGATAGGTATGCTTGCGGTCGATGGGTGGGCGCAAAAAACCTTGTTGATTACTGCATGGGTTGGGCTTGGAATTGGAGCAACTCTACGGTTCCTTCCTTTTGACCCCCCGTATGGTTTGATGAATGCCTTGTTTCTTTCCATGGGCTGGGTTTCTGTCGTAGCGATACCCCAATTATGGGATTTCTTAGAACTCAAGTGGATTATTCTTTTAGCAATTGGGGGGATGCTCTATACGTTAGGAGCTTTTATTGTCGGCCTTAGAAAACCTGACCCTTGGCCGGATATCTTTGGATACCACGAAATCTGGCATCTTATGGTCGTCGCTGCTGCTTCCTTACATTATTGTGTCATGGCATTCGGCGTCATACCCAACGCATAGCAAATCCACTCTTTAAGGCTCGTAGACTACTTTCATAGCGTTAAACGACTACATCACATAGGAAAAAATGACAGTTGGCCCTCACCCAAAGCCATGGCCTAAAGATCCTTGGTACGACCCAGAACTTTTAGAAAATGGAGATACGAGAAATGTTGTTGACAAATATCGCTATTGGACCAGAGAAGCGATCGTTGCCGACTTAGACCACTATCGTCATTCATTCCATGTAGCTGTAGAAAATTGGGAGCATGATTTCAATATTGGGACAGTTGTACGCAACGCGAACGCTTTCATGGCTAAGGCAGTCCATATCGTGGGTAAACGAAGATGGAACAGAAGAGGCGCAATGGTAACAGACCGATATCAACACGTTTTCCATCACCCATCTGTAGAAAAGTTTGTTGAGTGGTCAGTTGCTGAATCAATTACGATTGTAGGGATTGATAACATACCAGGGTCAGTTCCTATAGAAAGAGCATCTCTTCCTAAAGACAGTGTTCTTGTTTTTGGGCAAGAAGGACCGGGACTAAGTGAGGAGATGATAGAAGCAACATCTCAGATTCTCGCTATTACTCAATATGGATCCACACGTTCAATCAATGCGGGAGTCGCAAGTGGCATTGCTATGTATGAATGGTTAAGCCAGCACGTTAATTAAAAGAAACCTTTACTTGAACGGTGGGAAAGAACCTTGAACATATGCTTGTTCCTCAACTTTTTCTTTAATCTTCCAACCATCAATGGTCTTTACACAAATATCGTTATACCAGCCGCCAACAATGAAGATATGGAGTCCATCACCATTTGGGTCATAGATACCATCTGAGTTCACTGGAACGCCCATAGGGTTGTAAAAAATCGTACGACAGTTTGCCGAATCTCCGTGGTAGTCGACTGAAGTTTTTCCAATCATGTGTTGAGTCATTGGAAACATAGCGAGATTATCTTGAAGCCATGTTTTTACCGCTTTGTAATCACCTTTTCCATCCGGCCCACCGGAACTTTCATAATCCAGAAAGGCATCATCCGTGAAAACATCATCGAGTAATTCCCAATTCTTCTCATCAATGGCGTCCACGTATTTGGCCATAAGTTGTTCAATTTCAAGGCGGTCACTTATCTCATCTATGTCCATAAGGCTCCTATACAATTCGACTCTCTGTATCTCCCCAGTATTCATCGCGTAGAAGACGTTTATATAGTTTCCCAGTGGGGTGCCTAGGTAACTCTTCTCTGAAATCAATACTCCGCGGGCATTTCACGCGGGCTAATTGCTCTTGGCAGTACATAAGGAGTTCCTGCTCTATTTGAGGTGAAGCACTCGTGGGGTCGATGAGCTGGACTACAGCTTTGACCTCCTCCCCAAGGTCGTCATTAGGTACGCCAAAAACTGCTACATCAAGGACTTTGTCATGCATAGTTAATACATTCTCAGCCTCTTGAGGGTAAATATTGACGCCACCAGAGATAATCATGAATGCTTTCCTATCTGTGAGGTACAAAAATCCGTCTTCATCTACTTTCCCGATATCTCCTAATGTTGACCACCCATTCTCAAGTCTCGCCCCTTTGGTTTTCTCCGGGGCATTGTGGTATTCAAAAACAGAATCACTTTCGAAGTACACGCCACCGGTTTCACCAGTGGGTAGTTCAGTACCGTCGTCGTCAACAATGTGCAATATTCCTTGTATTGCTCTTCCAACAGTTCCCTCATGTGCAAGCCAATCTTTGCTATTGCAATAACAGAAACCGTTTCCTTCAGTGCCGGCATAATATTCATGGATAATTTCTCCCCACCAGTCAATCATTTGTTTCTTGACGGGGATTGGGCACGGTGCGGCAGCGTGGACAACCGATTGTAAAGAAGAAACATCAAACGATTCCCTTTGCGTTTTTTCGAGTTTGAGAAGGCGCACAAACATAGTAGGAACAGCTTGCAACAAAGTTGTTTTATATTTTTCTATACTCTCCAAAAGCTCGACAGGTCCGAAACGAGGCATGACTACGACCGTTCCTCCAAGTTTTTGAATTCCTCGACAGAACCTAAGTGGTGCAGCGTGGTAGAGGGGAGCAGGTGATAAATAAACAGAGTCTGGGTTAGCTCCGAACAGCATCCCTAATAGAGTGGTAACTCCGTCAGTCTCACCCAAAGGAACACCTGGCAATGGTGATTTGACTCCTTTAGGTCTACCCGTAGTCCCAGACGAGTAAAGCATATCTGCCCCCTCGACTCTAGGTCCTTGAGGTGTAGTTTCTTGTTCTATTAGAAGTTCATCCAGAGAGTCAAAACCTTCGATTACCCCCCCGACACTGAGTCTTAAGAAAACATCTGGAATGTCATCTATCAATTCAGTTGCTTCTTTGCCTTTATAGGGTGAAGTTAAGAAAGCACCAGCTCCACAGTCTTGTATTATGTAGCTTATTTCAGGCGCTGTTAAACGCGAACTAATCGCTGTGTAATATAAACCTGCATAATGAGCCCCCCAACAAATTGGAAGGAACTCAAGTCTGTTCTCTAGACATAGTGCAATATGGTCTCCAGGTTCTAAACCAGCGGACTGCAGAAGGTTGGCAACTTTCTCGGCGTAATCATGTAGCTCTTGAAACGTCATAGTCTCGCCAGAATCTGCCATTATGATTGCTGCTTTATCTGGACTTTTCTGGGCTATCGCTCCGGGGTACATTTTTTCTCCTATTCCTGTTTGAGTGATGCTAAATTACAGCGTCAGGTCTTGCAAACACAGTGGCTCTAATATATTGGCGGACCTCTTCGGACTCATTATTTGAGTTGTATAGAAACTGGCCAATCGTTAGGGCGAATCAAAGCATCTGAACCCCCATCTAGGAAAAGCACTGATCCACACATGAAATCCGCTGAGGGGGAAAGCATCATTCTGATCCATTCTGCTATTAATTCTGGAGATGCAAAACCACCGACGGGGATTGGAAGTGATTCTATTGCAGCTCCGAATGTTGGATCGTCTAGTCCTCCTTGGAGAAGGGGCGTTAGGACTGCGCCAGGTGCAATTGAATTCAACCGTATGTTTGACCCAGCCCAGTCTTGGGTAGGAGCATTTTGGCGAACAAATCTAGCTACTGATAGTTTCGAAGCAGCATATGCTATTGCCATTGCCTCTAGATCATCCATCTCGTTCAAAATTTTGTGAGCAGCTGACTCATCTAGTCGCAAGCAAGCCTCTACAAGAGCATCGGGAACATTAGGAGTGATAGTTGTAGAATTCGATGAAATCGCAACAACATGAGCGACCTCTGAACTAGTCGACAAAGCTTCCCTAAGGCCGATAAGAAGATCAACAGTTCCGAACCAATTAATAGTCAGCATTCGGGCAGGATCAAAAGGCACAGAAACTCCAGCAGAAGTTACAAGCCCATCTAACACTCCGCCGCTCAATCGTAGAATTTCGGAGATCGCTCTTGACCTTTCGGATTCGATACTCAAGTCAGCTTCAATTTCGGCATTATGCAAATCAACGCCGATCACATTAACAGAATCAGATTCAAGTAATGTTCTCGTAGCCGCGCCGATACCTGAAGCTGAACCAGTAATCGCAATAGTGCTCAATTTGTCTCCTAACTTATAGTTACTTAGAAAATGATCATAGACCGAACTAAATTTGGGCGCAGTGTTGAGCAATTCTATGTAGAACAGACCAAACTAGAAATGTGAACGAAATTATCGACGATAACGAAAATCGAGACAAAGGACCGAGCACCAATAGAAATGCTTGGGAATCAGTAATGCCTATTGTCCTCTTTATAGTTTTGAATAGATTATTCGGACTTGCATGGGCGATAAGTGCAGCGACTATTTGGTCAGTCATGATCTCGGTTCGCCGATGGCGGAAAGGCCACGCTATAGGAAAATTTATTCCCATAGTGACAATCGGTATCCTTGTTAGAGGGATTATCGGGATCGTAACGGACAGCGAGGCTGTTTATTTTGGTATTGGAATCGGAACGAAGGCCCTCATCGGTTTCGGGCTTATACTCATGACGGCTGTCGGGCGGAACTATCTAGCGATGTATGCCCCTTTAATGTTCGGTTTTGATAACTCCATTACATCTCATGAAGCTTACAAATTAGCTATGAATCGAATCGCATACGGGCTGGGGGTTGCAGAAATAATCAGCGCTGGATTTGATGTTTGGCTCTATAACAATGCCTCTGTTGATGGTTATCTTGTTATTCGCTTTTTCGTCAATTGGCCTTTCACGACAGCTGTCATAATTCTTTCTATGCTTTATTTAGGGAAAAAACTTTCAGTCATACCTGGATTTACTGGAATAACGAATGTGTTAGAGAATCGGTTGGAGTCTGATAAGAAAGACTCGGAATAATAATGATCATTAGCAAATGCCTAGAGAGAGTTAAAGGAATTCTATGAAACAACAAGAATTAGAAGGTTATGGAATCCTCGTCACTGGAGGAGGAACAGGAATAGGTAAGGCATGTGCTACGTCCTTAGCGCAAAATGGGGCTCTAGTTACGATTTGTGGGAGAACAGAAGAAAAATTAGAGAAAGCAGTTTACGATATTGCATCCATGGTTCCCGACGGCGGAAAAATTCAGTATGCGACCTGTGATGTTACCAATGAAGAACATGTGGTGCGCGTAATGGCAGAAGCAGCAGAATTTGGAGATGGTTTAGATGGGGTTGTTGCGAACGCTGGTGGCGGTGGCGGGATGTCCCCTTACCACCTTCAGGATCTAAATGAGTTCACAAGAGTTCTTCACCTAAATGTTCTAGGAACAATGCTGTGTGTAAAACATTCGGTCCCGTATCTAAAAAAATCAGGTAGAGGATCATTTGTAGGGATGTCATCAATCGCAAGTCATTTAACCCACCTTTGGTTTGGGGCTTATCCTGCAGCAAAAGCGGGTATAGAAGCAATCATGCGTAACGCTGCAGATGAATTTGGGCCTGCAAAAATACGGTTCAATGCAGTAAGGCCAGGTTTCATAGCAACAGAAATTATGGAAGCGATTCCAAAAGACAGCGAAGTTTATGAGAGTTACATCGAGAATACTCCACTAGGTGGTGTGGGAGAACCAGGTCATGTCGCCGCATTAGTGAAATTTCTCATCGGTTCTGATTCACAATGGATCACTGGGCAGTGCATAAATGTGGATGGAGGTCACTCATTGCGGCGAGGTCCGCAATTCACTCAATTTTTGGCTAACTTCACAGATGAGCAACTCTATGGAGATTTACCAGCAGATGGTTAAACAGCCCTTGCAGAATGGTTCAGTTTCGCTCAGGTTATATCCATGTCCAGGAACTGCGCCAGAACAGATAAATGAACTTCGGTCTGAAGCGGCTATAGCCGAAAGGGTAGGGTACGACGGGGTTATGGTCAGCGAACACCATGCTGGATTTCCAGGATATCTACCAAACCCTCTACAGCTCGCTTCTTTCCTTCTGGCTGCGACGAAGGGCATTTGGATTGCGCCTTGTCCTCTTCTGCTACCTCTGAAGGCTAAGGCATTGATTGCAGAAGAGATCGCATGGTTATCAAGTGCTTTCCCAGAACGCCTTGGGGTCGGATTCGCGGCAGGTGCATTGCCAGTAGATTTTGAATTGGCGGAAGTTCCTTTTGATGAAATCAACCCAAGATTCAAGAAAACATTACCGTGGGTGATTAAAACACTCCGAGGATCACCCGAAGGACCTTTAAGGAAAGACTTAAGCATCCAAAATTGCTTATCGAACCCAATACCAATGGTCATTGCTGCGCAAAGCAGCCAAGCATGTATTCGGGCGGCAAAACTCGACTGTGGCGTGCTTTTTGACTCATTGCAAGCCCCATCTGTTTCGAGGAATTTATCCCGTCAATACAAAGAAGCAGGTGGTTCAGGTCCAGTAATACTTATTCGCCGAGTTTGGATTGGGAATTCACCTAAGTCAGCGATAGAAGCGCAAATGCGTCATTACCACAGCTATGCGAACGAAAGAGCGAAAGCGAATTGGAGTCCGGGAGATAGTACTATCGTTGCAAAAGACGGAGAGCAAGCTGCTAGCCAGCTTCTTGAAGTCTTACGTGAATCAGAATGTGACACCGTTAACGTCCGCGTGCATGTAGCAGGATTAGAGTCTGGACAAATTCGTGAACAGTTACTAAATCATGAAGCAGATTTTCTTCCAGTTCTAAAAAATGAGTTAAGCGAACGTTTGTCGTAAACGGTTTAACCGATTATTGCCTTCACGTATTTTCTGATTCTAAAAACATCGGACATGAAGCTAAGCCGTATACGAAAGAATTAGGCATTTCGATGGGTTCTGAAGCAATTGAAAATTCTTTTACCCTTTGCCTTAGCTGCTCAAAGAAAATTTTTATTTCCAACCGCGCCAATGCGGCTCCTAAACAGAAATGCGTCCCAAAACCGAATGAGATGTGATGGTTTGGCGAACGCGTAAGATCTAATTCCTCTGGATTGTGAAACTTTGACGGGTCTCTATTAGCGGATGAATACATCAGCAGGACCTGTTGTCCTTTTCGTATAGTTTCACCTCCAATAGAGTAATCAGCCGTGGCTACTCGGCACATGTTATGAATAGGGGTTACGAAACGAATGAATTCCTCAACAGCAACATCAAGGTCAATCCCAGTTTTTAACAGATTCCACTGTTCTTTGTCCTCTGAAAGATTCAGCATAGATCTAGCAATAACTGTTCTAGTGGTTTCTGCCCCACCATCAAGAAGGAGGAGGCAATCGCTTATAATCTGATCTAAACCGAAATCAGAATCATTTTTAAGTCCAGTCGACTCAGCTTCAATCCAAGCGCTCATGATGTCATCGGTTGGGTTTTCTCTTTTCTCGGAATAAAGGTTTATGCAGGCTTCAACGAATTCGAAAACAGCAGTAGTCCCTTCATCGTTTTGATATCTTGGGCCACCACCTAGCGCAATTGTTTGCTCAGACCAGCGATGTAATGACGGCCAGAGTTCATCAGGGAATCCCAAAAGGTGCCCGATCATCATGGCTGGTAACGGCGCTGCCAGCTCCCCAACTATGTCAACCGGTCTTTCCTGTGAAAGCGCCGTATCCAGCAGATTCTCCACCGCTCCAGATATATGGGGGATCCAGGACTCAACTGACCTAGGAGTAAACCTTCTAGAAACTAATAGTCTTCTAACGCTATGTTCTGGGTCATCCAAACCGATTATTGAAGAATCTGCAGGGAGGTTAGGCCTATAGCCCCCCTTCTCTTTATCTGAATTGATAAAGATTGTTTTGTTTTTTTCTATTTCAACAATGTCGTCATATCTAGAGATTCCCCAAATTTCATTCGTTGAATCCCAATACGCTGGGGCTTCTTCTCGCATCCAAGCGTACGCCTGATACGGGTCAGAAATATAAAAATCGCCATCAAGTAGGTCTATAGATCTCTCAGCCACGAAAACACAGTACCTCTTTTGAGGAATCTACGCTTTGTGGGGCTCTGAAATCTCTAAGGTGTAACTACAAAATAAAGCCGAAGACGGTAGCGTAAAGGCATGGTACAAGATGTTGATCCCGAACGATATGGTTTGCTTCAAACTGTTGTTGATGAAGAAAGTTATGCAAGATCTATAAATAGATTCCGTGAAGAACAAATACTTCTCCCCACTTTCGGCCAACTTGCTGACCCTACTACTATCCCTGATGCAATACAGGAAGCGCTGTTGGGTATAAACCCAAATGATGCCCACCCACTGAACCTTTTTCGAGTGCATTGGTATAACGCCTACGACTCCTTAGAGAGGGTGCGAGTTCCAGAACATATAGTTCTTCCTTCTGAATTAACAGGAGTTGAAGCCAAGATAGTGTTAGCTTTTGGGAATCGTTTTCCTATGATTACTGCGCATAAAGTGTTAGCAGCTTACTCCTGTTTCGTTCCCCGAATTATCAGCGGCCAATTCGACCCAACTCGACACAGAGCGATATGGCCATCTACAGGGAATTATGCTCGAGGTGGAATAGCGATCTCAACTTTGATGCGGAGCCGAGGGGTAGCAGTACTTCCGGAAAACATGAGTCAAGAACGGTTTGATTGGCTTGACAAGTGGGTTATGGACCCAGCAGATATTGTGAGAACTCCAGGTTCAGAAAGCAACGTGAAAGAGATATATGATGCCTGCAACGAATTGGAAAAAGATGACACGAACTTTATATTTAATCAATTCTCAGAATTCGCAAACCATATAGGGCATTACACGGTTACCGGACGAGCATTAGGGCATATCTTCGAGACACTTCAATTGGCCGAGCCAAATCTGAGACTAGCCGCTTGTGCTTTCGCATCAGGTTCCGCTGGAACACTTGCAGCTGCGGATCGTCTAAAAGACGATTTCGGGTCAAAGACTATTGCAGTAGAAGCGCTTGAGTGTCCCACAATGCTTTACAACGGTTACGGCGAACACAACATACAAGGCATTGGGGATAAGCACATTCCGCTTATTCATAATGTCATGAATACAGATTTAGTTGCAGGTATATCAGATTCCGCGACCGACGGACTTAACCTAGTCTTTACTACACCAGCAGGGAAAGATTATCTCCAAAAAGAACATGGTGTCCCCGTAGAAATTGTAGAAAATCTGCGGCATTTTGGGTTCTCATCCATCTGCAACACACTCGCTGCAATAAAGGCGGCTAAACAACTAAATCTAAGTTCTGACGATGTAATTATTACAGTTGCTACTGATGGATCTGAACTCTACGAGAGCGAAAAAGAACATTTACTTCAAACTAAATATAGAGATGGGTTTACTTCTTTAAATGCTGCGGAAATATTTGAGGAGCACCTCCTTTCAGCTGACACAGAACACATCGAAGAACTAGATGAGATGGGTAAGAACCGAATATTTAATCTTGGGTACTATACGTGGGTTGAGCAACAAGGTGTGAGCATTGAGGATTTTGATGCCCGACGGTCGCAAGAATTTTGGAATGGATTACATCAAATGACACCTAAATGGGATGAAATGATTGCAGAATTTAATGCGCAAACGGGCGTAACGGTTTAGCGTGTCCGAATCCGACGAGGATAATAATTCTTGGTTGGAAACTCCAGTTGGATCATCATGGCCTGAAGCGACCGATTCAGAAGAAAATCCGTTTATTAAATGGAGGAAAATGCTTTCATCATGGCATCGCGCTATGCAGGCAGGATGGAATGATGATGACTATATTGCTTTAGTTGACGAGATTAATCAGCAGATCAAAAAAACTTCTGGGACCATGTTTCATGTCACCCCAACTGGAATTTGGGAGAATGTATCTCCGAAATTACCCTCATCAATTTTGTGGAAGGATGAAACAGGTAATGTAGGTGGTTCGCATAAAGCTAGGCACTTAATGGGTTTGTTGCTACACCTTGCAGTAGATGCAGCAACTGAAGAAAAAAGATTAGCGATTTCTTCGTGCGGGAATGCTGCATTAGGGGCGGCGACCGTAGCAAAAGCGGTAGGGCGTCCAATTGATGTTTTTATTCCTACATGGGCGAATCCTGTAGTTGTTAATGAATTGAGAGAACTCAATGCAGACGTTCATGTTTGTGACCGTAGAGAAGGAGAAATAGGCGATCCTTGCATGCTGCGTTTTCAAGAGGCAGTAGCCAATGGGGGTCTTCCATTTGGCGTGCAAGCAATCGAAAATCCACTGACTTTAGACGGGGGCAGAACAATAGGTTGGGAACTGGCACTTGCCATTAGAGAAAACCCTGTTGATGATCTAGTAATTCAAGTCGGAGGAGGGGCGCTTCTTACTAGCTGCGCAATAGGTTTAATTGAAGCTAAAGATTTTGGCGTGTTGCAAACGATTCCAAGAATATGGGCTGTGCAGGCCGAAGGATGCTCCCCACTTCACAGGGCGTGGGAGGGCCTCCCAGAGATGCATTCTGTAAATGAAATAGTTTCGTTTGCAAAGGCAAATGAAGCACGGCTTATGAAACCCTGGGAAAACCCTTCAAGTCTCGCCACCGGCATTCTCGATGATGTAACTTACGACTGGTTGGGTGTGATTCGAGCCTTATATGTAACAAATGGTGGAAGTGTAGTTAGTCCTGAAGAACATATAATTCATGCAAGTGAACTCGTACCAGAGTTGGGAGTCATCGCAGAACCTACGGGGTCAGCATCAGTGGCAGGGGTGATGACACTTATGGGAAAAGAAATGATCAATAGAAATAATAAAGTAGCAGTTCTCATTACTGGGAAAAGCCGCAAAGAGTAGAAAGAGTTACTTACTGGGCTACGACGTTATTTGTTCTGGCCAGCGTCATCCAAAGTTTCCCAGGTGGGACGAGCATGGGTGAACCATCTTCAGCGGTTAATGTAAACCATTCTCTATCACTATTCCTTGACCATGTACCTTTTTGCATTTTCCCTCCATGGAATAACCAAGCAGTTCCACTCCCGACTGTTTCAGCTACGGGCACGGTGGATCCGGATTCGCAACCATAGCAAGTAAGGAAGAAAAGGGTTTCAAGCATAATTAATGTTTCGGCTGAAATTCTATGCGCATAATTTTCAGAGTCTAAGTAATAATGTGGCTGGCCGATAGTGCTTTTTTCGTAGACGGAACGTTCCTCATTCCAATACCAAGATGTTGTGTAATCAAACCAATACGATAATTTGATCTCTTCCGCAGTCGGGGCGTCTAGAGCCATATCCCCAAAGTCCCAAAGTGGATCTAAGGGGCTGCTGTAATCCCCTCGAGTGTCTAACGTTCTTAGTAGTTCAGTGTCACCATAGAGATTGTTCGGTCGAGATCGGGCAGCGATACGGAAGGAACCAGGAGGTTCATCAAACCATCGAACAGTTGAATTGTCTCCAATCTCTTGAATCCAATCCTGGCCTCCAGAGACAACAAAAGTAGAATACCAAGAGTTCTGAATAGAGAAATCAGTGGGTCGCATTGAGCGAATCGGACCCACAAAATCAGAATCAGATGCTTGGAAAATAGCTAAGTATCTTGTTATCCCTTCAACCCAAATCTCTACGATCATGTCCGCGAGGTCTATTCCTGATTGAGGCCTAGCATCGAGATGGTTGTCAATCTTTATGCCTATCACACGCCTCGATAAACTCTCCTCTGAGACAGCAGTCCCATTGAAAGGTGATCGCGTGATGCCTTCTATTTCACCTTTGACAAAGTTCGTAGGGGTAGGAGTTGGAATAGGGGTTGGAGAGGGCGTTGGTTCCGGTATAGGAATTGCCGTTGGACTTCCTAGCTCTACGGAAGCAGAACTCGAACTAGAATTACCAGAATCAGAAGAAGAGGAAGAAGAAGGAATAGGATCCTCGGAGATTAACGTCGGCTGAGAAGAACTCGAGCAAGAAGCACTTAATATGGCTAGTGACATTAGAACTGGTAACCACAGCCATTTATAAGGTGGCAAGGATCTCTGACGTAGACTCTGGGGCTTCAACTGCACAGATGGATAGTAGGTGAGAAATTTAAAGATTTGTCGTCATTAGAAGAAAATTGCAGCTTACGTAAGACTTGCTGGGCCAAACAATGGTTTTTCGCCCAGAAGTGCTGCCCACCGCCTAGTCCCATATTCAAAATGCCACCACTCGCAATCAAGAACGATAAAGCCCTCTGACCGCATGAGCCAATAGAGCCATCTGCGAAGATCTCTGTTTATTCCAACGCTGTTTTCTAAAGCATTCGCTGCAGCTGTTGCAGTAAAATCATCAAACCCTGTTCCTAAGCCCAAAGGAATCCCATTTAACGTAAAGCTACAATCAACAGTCCCCCCAGTTAGGTGTGGGGGAGGGGATTGCGGCTCTGCATTAGCGGGCGAAACAAATCCCTCTGGCAAAATCGGATTTGTATACGCTGCATCATAGAGTTCCGCCTGTAATGAGAGAGGCCTCCAAGCATCAAAGATGCATAAACCCCAAGGTTCGGGCAAAGATTCCGCCACATTGATTAAACGATCTTGAACTTCGGCTCTCAGCCATGCCCCTGGTCGCGAATTCTCCCACCCAGCATTTAGATAATTCTCAAGAATAAGAATACGCGGGTGATTTATAGGAACAAGGTTGCCGACCACAGAAGGAGAACTTTGGAACTCCTCTGGTTCCCAGAGCTTGGGTAGTTTCTCCGAACTAGGCGGATAAATTCCGAATTCCTCACAAACTTCATCACCTGGCCTAGTCAGGGAAGGTTCGGTAAAACTGGGCATGAGATGAACGTACATCAGAACCCGCTGTTGATAGAGGTTTTTCCGTAATTACTAAGAATTTCTTAATTGAAGCTCAATTGGACATTGGAGTAAGATCAAATAGATCTAGGTAAAAGTGGTGAGCATGTTTGACGCTGAAGTAATTGTTGTAGGGGGAGGTCACAACGGATTGATCTGTGCCGCATATTTGGCCCGCTCCGGTATGAAAACAATTCTCTTAGAAGCAAGAGAAACGGTGGGAGGTTGCGCATCAACAGTGTCAGACCTTGGGGCGAGATTTAATATCTGCGCATGTGACCATAGTTTGATTAGGGCAATGCCTTTACTTGAAGAACTTGAACTATTTGAGAATGGATTAGATTATTTAGAACCAGAAGCGACTTATGTGAATGGTTTTCATGACAGCCAACATCCTTGGGTTTCTTTCCATAGTGTTGACAGAACTCTTGAAGGTTTAGCCCAGACACACCCTGATCAGGTAGAGAATTATAAAAACTACCTTAAAGATGCTCTTCCCGTTGCGGAATTAGCTATTGAAATTGCAAAGAGCGGTGTTTCTGCTAGCAAATTTCTCTCCAAAGCCGTGAATGCGAAATTTTCAGTCGCAAATAGGCTACTTCGTTGGAGTCGAGCAAGTGCACTTGATATTTTGGAAAACTATTTTTCCGATTGGCGTCTTATCATGCCTGCTATCAGTACAGGACCGACGGTATGGGGTGCCCCACCTGATGCTCCTGGTACTGGTTTAGGCGCAGTTGTTTATGCAACGCGGCATGTAGTAGCGAGTGGCCGTCCACGAGGTGGCAGTGGGTCATTGCCTAATTCGGTCCTTCGGAGTTTCCAAGCGAGCAATGGTGAGGTTAGGACAAATTCTGCTGTAAAAGGCCTATTAGTAGAGAAGAGGAAGGTAGTCGGTGTTCGGCTAGAGAATGGGGATACCCTTACCGCACCAGTAGTGGTAGCTGCATGTGACCCACATCGTGTATTCGTTGAATGGTTAGACGAGGCTCCGAAAGTAGCAAATCGACTTGTTAAAAATTGGAAAAAATTTCCCGTACCTGAAGGTTATGAATCCAAACTTGATGGGATTATTCGAGAAAAACCTGAATACAAGTATATGCCAGCGTTGCAAAATATTTTCGCAGATATAGACCTTGAACAAGCAACGACTATTATTTCGCCGACAATGGAGAAATTAAAGCAAGCCCATGAGCTGCGCAGAGCGGGAAAGGTGTCAGATACACCTACGATGCTGGCAAGCATCCCTTCTCTTCTTGACCCAAAGATGAGAGCTGACAATGGGTTACACACCTTTAGTGTAGAAGTACTCTTCACCCCATATTCATTAGATGGAGGGTGGGCTCATTCATCAGAACCGGAAAGATGGCTAAGGGCATGGGGGGATTTAATGACTGGGAATATCTTGGAGACTATAACTGAATGGCGGGCAATGACTCCAGATGTTTATGAAAGAGACTTTCATATGCATAAAGGCCATAGCCCAGCGTATGCAAGTTCTCCCTTGGCAACGTTATTTGGAAGACAGCGTGAACTAAGCCGCTACAAGACGCCTGTAAGTGGGTTGTTTGTAACTGGGGCCGGCACATTTCCAGGGGCAGGCATCTTTGGCGCTTCAGGAAAAAACGCTGCAACGACAGTTCTAGATTTTGTTGAGGGGAGATAGGAATGCCCGCGTTCAGTGTCAACATGATGCCAAACATTCCTGCAAACGAGATCGCTGATCTCGCGAATTATGCTGAAAGAAAGGGTTGCAAAAGATGCTGGGTATATGACGAAGGACTGACTACCCGAGATGTATATGTAACACTTGCGGCTATCGCTGCGAAAACAAAGAAAATTTCTTTGGGGCCGGGGATAACGAATGCATATGTGCGGCATCCGGCAGCTACAGCATCAGCGATCGCTACTCTAGATGAGTTAAGTGATGGACGAGCATTTATAGGTATTGGAGCGGGAGGAGGTCTTACTTTAGATCCTTTAGCTATCAGTCGAACAAGCCCCTTAACGACGGTTCGGGAAATGGTTGAAAGCCTTCGATCCTTATTCCAAGGGAATAGGACCACGTATGAGGGAACTAATTTCTCATTAGCGAACGCCCATCTTTCATATGGAAGGAAAAATATAGAAATTATTCTCGCTGGCCGAGGGCCTAAGATGCTTCAATTAGGAGCTGATATTGCAGATGGTTTTTACCTTAGTTATATCTATAAGGACCATCTTCCAAGAGTTATGTCAATCTTAAGAAACGGACGAGCCTCTGAAGAGAGGAACTTCAACGTAACTTATTCAACAATGCTTGCAACTAATGAAAAAGAACTTAAAGAGGCACGGGGGCAACTCTCATTTCGACTCGTGGATTCACCTTTAGAAATAAAAGAAGAGTTGGGGATGACTATCAGCGACGTTCAGCAGATAAAACAAGCCTTATCAGAAGGTGGAACTAGCCTCGCTGGGGAGTATGTCAAAGAGGAATGGGTGGATAAATTCGTGATTGTTGGTGACTCACAATCCTGTAAAGAAGAACTGCTAAAACTTTTAGAAATGCATACAATTGACGAATTTCAACTTCCCATCTACGAACCAGGTACCGCAGAGAGTCTCATAGATCAAGTTTCTAGTTTTTTTTGAAGGAAACGAGGCCCTTAAGGTTAATTTCGGCCATCCCAGCGTTTCAGGGTAGGGATTTCAAAACCTAAATGTTCGAGTGCTCTTCCAACAGAGTGATCAATGAGGTCATCAATAGAATCTGGTTTGTTATAGAACGCTGGGATAGGAGGATAGATGACTGCACCCATTTCAGTAGCTTTAACCATTAGCCGTAAATGTCCTAAATGGAATGGGGTTTCGCGCACCATCAGAACTAAAGGCCTTCGTTCCTTTAATGTGACATCTGCTGCCCGTGAAACTAGATCGGCACCAAAAGAATTAGCAATCGCTGAGAGTGATTTTATTGAGCAGGGCGCAACTATCATTCCACACGTTTGGAAAGAACCACTTGCTATTGAAGCCCCTATGTCTCGCGACCCATGCACATGGTCAGCTAAGTTTTCAATTTCTAGAGAACTGTAGTCAGTTTCAATATTGATTGTGCTTTTTGCAGAAGCAGTGATAACTAAATGTGTTTCAACGTTTTGCATGTCTCTAAGGAGTTCAAGAGTTTTGATGCCATAAATTGATCCACTGGCACCAGTTATAGCAACAACGACATGTTGAGAATTCATTAGAATCAGTCTAGGTAGTCGATGAGATTGACGGATGGGTAAGCAACTCGCTCTCCATACTCTCTGCGCTCGCGTTTGTACGTTGCATCTATTCCAACTTTTGTGCTGATGCCCCTTCGGTCAGCTGTAGGGTCCATTTCATGTCCTTGGGCTTCTGAGATTTTAAATACATCTCTATCCCATTGAACTCGGTTAGTGATCGCCCATAGAACCTCTGATGACTCATGCATATCTACATCACGATCCACTACAACCACATTTCGAATATTGATATGTGCAGTCATCGCTGCGATAGCAAGATTCTTGGGCGTGCCCGGATTATCTCGATCAATTTGGATTACGGCCATGAAACCATTCCCATAAGGGGGGATAATTACATCAGCCGAAGGGTCAATGTGCCTAATTTGTTTACGTAACAAAGGTTCACGAGGCAGAATATTCCCAATGTAAATATGTTCATACCACCCTGGAATAATAGTTTGATAAATCGGGTTATCGCGAAATGAGATTGCCGATACTTCCATAGTGGGGGAATCCCACATTTCTCCGTGATACCCATGGAATTCAGCTAAAGGACCTTCAGGTGAACGTTCTGCTGGTCGTATGTGCCCTTCAATAACTATTTCTGCTCGGGCTGGGATATCTATATCAACTGTCTTTCCTTTGCAAACTTCAACACCTTCGCCCCGAATTGCCCCTGCAATTAAGAGTTCATCAACAGGAGTTCTGACACCTGCAGCAATCATGATTGCAGGGTCAAGACCAATTGCTAATGCAACAGGGAAAGGAGCGTCCGGATCAGGTCGCGATTTCATAAACGTTCCAACATCACGCCATTCATTCACATTAAACCCAAGAATATTTTTTTCAAGAACGAGCATTCGGTTGTAGGAAAGGTTCCCTCGCCCGGAAATTGGGTCTTTCGTAATCGAAACAGCTCCAGTTATAAAAGACCCCCCATCTCCTCGGCTGTGTTTAGGTATAGGAAGAACGCCTAGATCTATGTCATCACCAGTTATACAGTTTTCGTGCCAATCAGCTGAATTAACTTCTCTTGGCGGAATCCCATTATTAATCTCAAGAGCTTCACCCATTACATCAATGATTGACTCTGCTTCGCAACCGAGAGATATTGCAGTTCTTGCATGCGATGCGACGCCTCCAGCGAAGATGGGGAAGGTGGTTTCTTTCACATTGGAGAAGAGAGCAGCTCCTCCGTTGGAGCGGGATAGAGACGCAGTTACATCCGCAAGTTCATGATCCATTGACACTTCTTTTGATATTTCAGCGAGCTCACCTTTTTCGCGGAGTGCTTCAATGAATGAACGTAGGTCTCCAATAGTTGCCATGTCTTGACCATACAGGGGGAAAGGTAGGTTGCGCTATTGCAACAGTAGATAGGTATTGCGCTATATCGAACATAAAATAGGGGTATGGCCGTGGAGAGACTTGAGGAGAAGATTATACGGAATGCTTTAATTCCGGGAAAAGGAATCGTTGACTTGTTTGTGCAGGGTGGAAAGATAACATCTTTTTCTAACCCTGGAAATAGAAACGATGAAGCACAAATTTATGATCTCAATGGGTGGTTATTGCTTCCTGCTATGGCAGAGCCCCATGCCCACCTAGATAAAGCTCTTACTGCTGATCAGGTCCCAAACCCATCCGGTGAACTTATGGGGGCGATCAAAGCTTGGATTGCAGCAGCTGAGAAAGGTACTTTCACTCATGAAAATACTGTGCAAAGAGCCTCCAAGGCAATGGAGTTACTACTAGTCCATGGAGTAACTGCTGTACGTACACATGTGAATGTTACGGAATCAATAGGAGTAAGTTCTTTAAAGGCATTGGCTGAAGCTAAAGAGAAATTCAAAGGGTTGCTTGAAGTGCAAGTTGTTGCGTTGATGAACTCACCTTTGACTGGCCCAGGTAGTGAAGGCAACGTTCAAGCATTGGAATCAGCAATAGAATTTGGGGTTGATTTTCTTGGAGGTTGCCCTCATTTAGAACCTTACCCCAACGAAATGATCCAATTTATGCTTGCTATCGCAGAAGATGCTGGGTTAGGAATTGATTTCCACGTAGATGAAACGCTAGATGCGCAAACCCTGACGTTAAAAGAGTTAGCGAAACAATCATTAGAGAGAGGTTTTCCGCATCCACTTTCTGCAAGTCATTGTGTTTCGCTGGGAATGCAAACAGAAACTGTACAAATTGAGATATCCAAACTCTTACGAGAAGCAAATATCAGTGTTTTTACATTGCCACAAACAAATCTTTTCCTTCAAGGAAGAGAACATCTTTCGGCAATGCCAAGAGGACTGACCGCAATAAGAACTCTTCAAGAACAAGGAGTACTTCTTGCTGCAGGAGCAGATAATGTACGCGACCCCTTTAACACAATGGGAAGGAGCGACCCATTTGAAACTGCTGCATTAATGGTTATGGCGGGTCATCAAACACCAGAAGCAGCATTTGACCTAGTTAGTGTTAATGCAAGAGAAGCTATGGGGTTAGAGAAGGCAGCTTTAGAAATAGGTGATGCTGCTGATTTTGTTGCTGTAGACGCACCTACTTTAGGAACTGCTATTGCTGATTCGCCTATGAGTAGGAGAGTCTTCAAAAATGGAAACTTGGTCGCTTCATCAGACCAGCGAACGACGATTTTTCGAGGGCTATGACCAGCTCTTACTCTCTCGTTACAGACCTAGTATTAAGCCCTTTCGGTGCATCAAGTAAGGAATTACTCGATGTAGCAAAATGCGTTGAAGATAGCGGATTTAACGGAATATGGATGTTAGACCATTTCAGCGGTGCTGTTGCAGGGAAGAGTTGGTCCCATGAACCCTTTACTATTCTTGGTTCAATTGCTGCCGTAACTGAAAGAGTGAGAGTTGGCACTCTTGTAGTGAATATGATGAATCGGCATCCAGTACATTTAGCTTCAGCTTTCTCATCGCTACAAGGGATTTCAAACGCTAGAGCTACTCTTGGATTAGGAAGCGGAGCTCCACCCAATACCTTGTTTGCATCTGAACAGATCATGATTAATCGGCAACTCCACAAAGACATAACAAGACGAAAAAGGTTAATTGAAACTATCCAAGCACTTCGGTGCATCTGGGGTGGGGAAAAAGATTTTGAAGGGGAGTTCACTTCATTTTCAAATCTCACAGCGGTCATTGAACCTGGTTTCCCGCTTCCGATAGTGGTTGGTGCTAATGGTTTTGAAATGATCAAGATAGCTGTTGAATACGCAGAAGGCGTTAATATTCGTGTTGGCCCATCCATAGAAAAATTAGTTAGAGAAGCATCAATCCTCGCTCCAAACGATGGTTTTGAAATCAGCATCCATGAAAATTTTGATTTAAATCATCCATATGGAGGAGATGTTGATTCTTGGATGGAACTAGGGGTTCATCGAAGGGCGTGCATGGTTTCAGCTCCCTTTGATCTCCAGGCCATTTCAGATATTGGGCTTCGGTTAAATAGGTAAGAGATTTTAGAACTTGAAAAACTAACTTTGGGAATGGCTTAAATTATTTAGACTAACCCAGCTCGATCTGACCATTTCCCAATAGCTTTATTCTGGATCCAAGTAAAGAGAAGAAAAACTCCAACTCCTAGAACAGATGACAGGATCACAGAAGTTAGCAGCTCTTCTCCCTGAAGTCGGCTAGCGAAGCGTTTAATAAGTTGACCCAAGCCGACTTCGCCCCGTCCGAAGAAGAAATCACCAACGATTGCTCCGATAACTGAAAGCCCAGCTGAGATTCTAAGACCAGCAAACATTGCAGGAAGGGCAGCTGGAAACATTAACTTTCGTAGTCTTGTCAAACGACTCGCATGATGAAGGGTAAATAAGTCATGCATTCCTCGTTCCGCTGATTGCAAACCGAATAGCGTGTTAACAATGATCGGGAATAAAGAAATAATGATACAGACGACAACTCGTGAAGTCTGTCCAGTACCCCACCAGAAAGAGATCAGAGGGACAATAGCTAGGATAGGGATGGCTTGAAGGGTGACTAGGAAAGGGAATAACGCTTTTTCAACAGTGATCGCTTGGCTCATTAGAACCGCTAGGAAAAGACCAATCAGGATTGCAAGGAATAATCCAATACCTGCAACCTTCGTGGATGACCACAACGATTGAAGCATTTCTGACATTCCACCTGTCCCTCCCCAGTCCAGGAAGCCCTCAGTTACAACTTTGTCCGGAGGCCTTAAAAGGAATCTACGATTCTCGGCCAGCATTACATATGAGATGAAATACCAACCTCCGATAACAAGCGAACCGAAAAGAAACGGGGGGATGATATTGAGAGCAGCGGTTCTAGCTTTGCTTTTTGCATCCCTTGTTTTTGGTATAGTTGTTTCAGGAGCAGGCGTGTCGCTCATGAGTGACCTCCTCGTAATTCTTTGGATACTTCTCCACAAATTCGTGCAAATTCAGCATCAAATCGTAGATCTGGTTTTCTTGGATAATCAAATGGTATGTCAAACTCGGCAACAATATTACCGGGTCGCGCTGACATGACTAAGACTTTCGTAGACATAAATACTGCTTCGGTGATTGAATGAGTAATAAACAGGCCAGCGAAACCTTCTTGAAGAAAGAGTTGTTGAGTTTCTTCATTCAGATGTTCACGTGTGATTTCATCTACAGCACCGAATGGTTCATCAAATAGGAAAAGAGGCGGCTTTAAAGTTAAAGTTCGGGCCAAAGATGCTCTCATCCTCATACCCCCAGATAGTGATTTCGGATAATGATTTTCAAAACCACTCAATCCAACTAGTTCAATAGCTGATTGCGCTAAATCCCGTCGTTCTTCTTTCGGCATCCCATGGAGTTCGCAGAAAAGCTCAACGTTCTGCGTTACATTTCTCCAAGGCAGCAGAGTTGCATCTTGGAATACGTACCCTAGACGATCACGGTCAACTTCAACTGATCCAGCTGTTGGTTCCAAAAGACCGGAAGCAATTTTTAATAATGTAGATTTTCCACAGCCAGATGGTCCAACCACTGTTACGAATTCACCCTTGCTGATCGAAAAAGAAATGTTCTGCAAAGTCTCTGTGCCATCAGGGAAAATCATGCCTATGTCGTCAAAAGTTAAAGCTGCGTTAGTGCTATCAGTCATTGAGGGCTTCCTTAAACTATTGTTAACCACCGAAAGAATACATCGTCTTTGTTGATTAAGCGAACTTAAACAAGCCTTGTAGTAGTTTTTTGTCAGAATATTTTGTGTTTCGTATCTGAAAGTATTGAGCTAGCCTGACTCGTATGGTTATTGAATTTTTGACTTTCAATGTTCCAATTGAGATAAGAGAAAAATGGGAGTCACTGGATAGTGAAGTTTGGACCACGTTTCTTTCAACTCAAGAGGGTTTCGTTAAGAAAGAATTATGGCAATCACCAGAAAATGAAGACGAGCTCCATGCAGTGATCTGGTGGGAAGACAAAGAATCATGGGCAGCTATTTCTTCTGAACAGATTTCGGAAGTGGACGAAGGAATGGGTGAGTTTCTTATTGCACCGAAGGTGAGAGAATTCTTGGTCTTGAAAACATCTGAATAACTTAAGCGTTTGTTTGTTTGTAAAGTAGGGTGATCCTAGTTAGGAGAAATCTGTGAAAACTGGAATTTTTTTATTTGGCGGAGTTGAAATGGACGATGCGGGATCTGGTTTGCCTGCGCCCACTGACAGAAGATACGGCCCGAAAGAAATCTGGTATGCGACTGAGAAAATAGTCGACATGGGGGTGCTGTCAGACAAATTAGGTTTTGATTCGTATTGGCTTACAGAGCACCATTTTCAATACGAAGGGTATGAAGTTGTCCCTAATGGGATGATGCTTGGAGCGATTCTTGCTGAAAGGACAGAAAGAATTCAGATCGGGATGATGTTTAATGTCGTTGGGCAATGGCATCCGTTAAAGCTTGCGGAAGATTTCGCGACGCTTCATAACATATCTGGCGGAAGAGGAGCGCTCGGGATTGGAAGAGGCACCGTTCCTAGAGAATCTGAAAATTTTGGATCAAAGATCGGTTCTTACGATAATCCAGACAGCATCTCTGCTGATGAATTCAACCGAAAACAATTTGATGAAGCCGTAGAAGTTATAAGAATGGCTTTGGATAATGACACCTTTAGTTTTGACGGGGAAATTTTTACATTCCCTGCACCAGGGATACCCGACCGCGGTGGTTTCGTAGAGGAATTAACACTAGTTCCAAGACCCTTATACCCATATGACATTTGGCAAGCGATAACATCTCCACCAACTCTTGAAGTTGTTCCTCGGAAAGGTTGGGGTGGCGTGATGTGGTTGAAGCATTTTGACTTTATGAAACAATTTTGGGATCGTTTCGCAGATATTTATGAGGAAACTCACAATGTGAGTCTTGCACCGGGAGAAAAAAGAACTCTTGTTGTCTGTACGTGTGTTGAAGACACTCACGAAGCAGCTGTCAATTCGGTTCGTAATGGGCATGATGAAATGTGGAAGTTTCTAGGACCCTATGGCTGGAGTAAAGGATATATGGGCCCAGATGGTGGACCTGCACAATCTGGCCTTATCCCCACACTTGAGGAGTCCATGGAGAATAAAGTCTGGTTAGTTGGCACTGCGGATGAAGTTGCAGAGCAAATTAGTTGGTATAGCGATCATCTTGGCGGGGTGGAGAATCTCGTCCTTTTCCCAGCAATGCCAGGGGATAAATATTCTAAAGTGGATGAACAACTTCATCGGTTATCTGAAGATGTCCTGCCGCAGATTTAGGAACAGTGATATCTAAATTTAAAAGTGGCCGAGTGAAAGGGCTAGCATTTTGTGAAAATCCTTATCGCTCAATCACATCCAAGTTATGAAAGTTTCAGTGAAGCTATTTTGCAGGTGGTTTTAGAATCTTTAGAACAAACGGATGCCGAGGTTTCATTAGTCCGTGTAGGTAAGCAAGAATCCTCATTATTAGTGGAGTTTGAAAAACCAGATCTACTTGTCTTGATATATCCCACTTGGTGGGGAGGTTATCCTGCATCTTTATTGCAATGGATTCAAGATTCTCTTTTATCGAGAAAAGGGATGCTTGCAAATGTTCAAAAGGTTATTTCGGTTACTACGCATGGCTCAAGCAAACTGGTCAATATCGTTCAGGGTGAATGGGGAAAAGCATTTACGGAAAGGGAACTTCTGCCGTTATGTAGAGATGATGTGCAATCGGACTGGCTTTCCCTTTACAAGATCGATAGACAACGACCAGAAAACCTTGAAATTTTCCTAGAGGGACTTTCGGAAAGTTTCATAAAATTAAGGGAGAATCAAGCCATCATATTTTGATACTAGAAGCAATTTCTGTCTTCAGATTGGCTTTGCTTTCTAGATATAAGAGGTCAGTTTTGCAAAAGATATGAGAATTCATCCTGATGGCTCGCAGCAGAGACCGATTAGGATCCGTCCGGCTTTTATCTGGACTTTCGCCTGATTCTGCCAAAGAAATGATACTAATTTGTTTGAGATTCTTTAACGCTCTTTTGACTCGCCCTGTCTTGCTAAAGACGAAAGACACGCCAGGAATAAAAACACGTTCAAACCAGCTTTTAACATGTGGCGGGAATACTCCGTTCCTCATTGGATAACAGATGAACAGCCCATCGGAATTCTTCACTAATTCAGCAGACCTTATTTGCGCTTCTGTGATTAAATTTGCAGGTTCATGATAAGCAAGTCTTTCCTGATTACTCATGAACGTTCCAAACCCTTCATCTATAAGATTTAGGGTTGCGACTTCATGGCCACGATTTTGAAGTTCGGACTTCACGAGTGTGGGGATTTCATTCGAATGATGGAAACCATCTATTAGAAGAATTTGCATTCTCAAACAATAACGTATTACGTGACCTTATTTAAGAAAATCTGGAAAGACTTGCACGAGTCTAATGTGCATGTACAGTCAAGCCATGGCGCAAAGAATGGCTCTCTACCTACAAGACAAACATGACATACGGTATGAACTAGAGATAGCTAAATACGCAGAAGAAAAAGGGTTCTCAGAAATTTGGCAGGCAGATACCCGTTTGGCACGGGATTGCGTTGTGCTCATGAGTGCGTTGTTAACAGAAACTAAGAAAATAAAGATTGGTAGCGGTGTTTTGCCGATATACACGAGGAACCCCGCTGTCATAGCTGCTACTTGGAGCACGATGTGGGAGTTAGGGGGGCTCACACCTGAAGGGGAGAGCAGAGTCATGCTGGGATTGGGAGCATGGTGGGAGCCGATAGCTTCAAGAGTGGGGGCAAACCGGAAATCCCCATTGAAAGCGATGAGAGAAAATATAGAAGCTATCACTGAGCTTTTTACGATGGAAGAAGTTAATTACGAAGGTGAGTTCGTTCAACTAGATCGAGTTCGACTAGATGTCGCCTATGGTTCCACAGAGCCTCGGAATATCCCAATATATATTGGAGCGACGGGACCGAAAATGCTGCAATTAAGTGGTGAAATCTGCGATGGGCCGGTGCTTAACTATGTCGTATCAACGGATTACATTAAGGATGCAGTTGAACAGGTAGCAATCGGAGCTCAAAGGCAAGGCAAAACCATTGATGAGGTTGACCGACCTGAGTTACTTGCATGTTCCCTATCAGATGAAGATCCTGAGTCAGCGATTATGACGGGGAAATCCTTAGTTGCTTACTATCTGGGAACAGAACCCCATATTATGAAAGCTTCAGGAGCTGACCCTGAACTTGTTGAACGGGTACAAGAGGTCGTTGGTTGGCCTGCCCGAGAAGAAGACTATCAAAAAGCTGCACACTTAATTCCAGATGAGTTAGTTCATAAGCTCATGGCAGTTGGGACCTCACAGCAATGCCGAGACAAGGTTTCAGAATATATTGAAGCAGGAGTCACCTGCCCTATTCTTTATCCAATTATGGACAAGATAGAGCCAGTTGTTGATGCGTTCTCTAATTGGGAACTAGGAAAGTAAGGTGGTTTCCGAAGGAACCTCAGAAACAAAGCTTTTGATTGTTAACACTGTGGTTGTAACAGTTGACAATGATTTCACGATTTTTGATACTGGTTGGATCAGCATAGAGGGGGAGAAGATAGGCGACCTTGGACCGGGTGATCCTCCCCAGGAGATACTGAGCAAAGCAGCAAGGGTTATCGATGCATCTGGGTCCGCAACTATTCCGGGAATGGTTAATGCTCATACTCATCTTTTCCAAACGTTTTTCAGGGGGTTAGCTGACGATAAATCCCTTCTTGATTGGTTAAAGGAATGCATTTGGCCAGGTGCTATTCACCTAGATGCAGAGACTGCGAAACTAGCTGCGAAAGTAGGGATGATTGAGAACCTCCGATCCGGTGCGACTTCTATTATTGATCACCAATACATACATATTGATGAAGAAATTGATGATGCAATTTGTTCTGCCGCTGATGAGCTTGGAATTCGCTTTCTATTAGCTAGGGGATGGGCAGATCGGAATTATGAACCTTCCCTAACTGAGACTTCTGAACAAGTTATTGACAGGACTCAGATAGTGAGGGGAAAGTGGCATGGATTTGATGATGATCGAATTAGGGTTGAGCTAGCACCTCTTATCCCATGGGGTTGTAGCGATGAAGCTATGACCGCAACAGTTCAAGAGTCGCGGTCTTGGGGTGGGGGAACTCATATTCACTGTGCTGAAACAGAGATAGAAGTTGAGATGAGTTTAGAAGAGAGAGGTATGCGTCATGTTCAATGGCTTGATCATTTAGGTCTTCTCGGGCCCGATACTCAATTAGTTCATAGCGTTTGGTTAGACGATCAAGAAATAGAGTTAATTGCAAAGAGAAATGCGGTAGTGGTCCATTGTCCTGTGAGCAATATGTATTTAGCCTCTGGAGTGCCTCGTATCCTTGACATGCTTTCGCAAGATATTCCGATTGCTTTAGCTAGCGATGGTCCTGGGAGTAACAATAGGCAGGATATGTTTGAAGTGCTTAAAGCAACTGTCTTGTTGCAAAAAGTTCACAATCTTGATCCAATGGCGCTTCAACCAGAAGATGCTTTACGGATGGCATGCACCGGAGGGGCAGTGGCATTTGGGAAACCAAATGAGATTGGAAGCATTAGTAAAGGATTGAAAGCTGATTTAGTTACCGTTGATCTCGATACCGTTTTTTCCACCCCTATCCATAGCGTTCCTAGCGCATTAGTTTTCTGTTCATCGCCTGCTCAAGTGCGGCACGTCATTGTTAACGGAGAAATATTGATTGAAGATGCCAAACTTTCAAGTATTGATGAACAGGGCCTTCTCGTTGAAGCTGAAACTGCTGCTCGTGCCTTGTTCAAGCGAGCAGGGATCGAATCTAGATTAACGAAGTAATAAAGAAATTGCGTTCCCGTTAGGCTCCGATAACTGGACGTACCTCTTTAACAATTTTTTCTTCTGGAGATGAGAAACTCCATACTAGGAAATCAGAATCAGAATCAGAATCAGAATCAGAATCAGAATCAGAATCAGATTCAGAATCAGATTCAGAAACATCCTCTTCGGCTATTACAGAATTCTCGTCATTACTCGGAAATCCTGCATCTATTTTTTCCTCCGACGATATTGCTGGTGTCTCAGAAAGTGTTACAGAAGCCTGTCCATTCTCTTCTGCCTTTGCGTTACCCTCAGTAAAATGCGATAGAAAAACTGGAGTGGTGACTTTTGGGTAACCGGGAATTGATCCAGTGATGATCCTGACTCGGCTTTCTTTCGCACCCAATCGCTCTTGAATTATTTCCGCAATGAGCTGTATCTGACTCACTGCTTCGCATTGAATAAGTATTTGGCAATTAAATTTGCCTGTAACCAAAGAGATATCAGTCACTTCTTCGACGTCGGATAAAGCACTTGCGATTCGATCGGCTTTTGCTCCATTTGGAAGAACGACATCAACAAACCCTCTGGGGACATTGGCATCTTCATAGTCTGCGAGTTCAATGGTAAAACGGCTAATGATGCCAGACTCGATTAGATTCGCTAAACGAACACGTGTAGCTGAATGGCTTCTCCCGATAGTTTTGGAGATCTCAGTAACAGATCGACGTGAGTCTTCCTTAAGTTGCATTAAGATTTCTTGATCTAATTCATCCATGATGCGATTATAGCGCTTGTTAATTTTAATTGTGTTTAAGTTCAATTAATTTAACTAGTTTCTTTCTGCTACTCGAGGACTGAGCCAGGATACTCTAGATAAAAAAACTAAAATCGCTTCCTTTTTTGAAGGATCAATGAGATTTCAGATATCCTATCTAACCATTTTTTTGTTGTGAGAATTTTGTGGGAGCCATCTGGATTTTTTTAGCCATTAATCGTACAGTAAGCAGTGATTTTCGCTGGTGCCTAATTCATCTTCTCCCTTCCTTATTTCTTAGGGTGCGATAATCACTGTTGTTTCTTTTTCCTTATGAATAAGTTGTAAAAATTGTTACTGTGTTCAATTCAATTCCTTGCAAGGATTAATTGAGTATGAAATCAGTGAAAAATTTACAGCGAAAGTCGCGGAAATCAAGCTTTCGAAAAGGTTCGTCAAAGCGGGCTTTATGGGCTATTCGAGCTGTTATTTTTACTATTTTGGCTACGGTTCCAGTTGCTTTCACCCAATCAACGGTTTTCGCTGCAGGTGAAGGATTTACTCTTGCAGAAACCGGCGGGAGTACTGCTGTTTCTGAGTCGGGTACTAGTGATACTTTCACAATCGTATTGGACACGCAACCAACCGATGATGTTCATTTTTCTGTTTCTGATGGAAGTTCAGATGAAATCTCACTCTCACCGACCACAATAACGTTTAGTAACAGTAATTGGGACACTCCGCAAACGGTCACAGTTACAGGTAGCGATGATAATCTGGTCGATGGCTCGCAAACTTCGACCGTAACGATTTCTGTCGTTGACGAAATATCAGATGATGATTACGATTCTGTTTTAGATCAAACACTTTCAGTAAGTACTAGTGACAATGATACGGCTGGATTTACCGTTGCTGAGTCGAGTGGGTCCACCGAGGTTGCTGAAACGGGGTCTACGGACACATTTACCGTGGTTTTGGACGCTGAACCAACGTCAGATGTGGTTATTGACATCACTTCAGGGGACACTGGTGAGGCAACTATTTCACCGTCAAACCTCACCTTTACCTCCGCTAATTGGGATACTGCCCAGAATGTGACCGTTACCGGTGTAAATGATGACCTGGTTGATGGCACCCAGACAACGACAATTACCCTAGCAGTCAACGATGGCAGCTCAGACAACGATTTTGACGGTGTAAATAATCAGACGGTGTCAGCGACGACCACAGATAGTGATACGGCTGGATTTACGGTAATCGAGTCTGGCGGATCAACAACGGTGGCTGAAACGGGGTCTACGGACACATTTACCGTGGTTTTAGACGCCCAACCAGTATCAGACGTGGTTATATCCGTAATTTCTGCAGATACCGGTGAAGTAACGGTTTCATCCGCAGACCTCACCTTCACTTCGGGGAACTGGGATACTTCACAAACTGTAACCGTAACCGGGATAGACGATTCTATTATTGATGGGAGTCAAACTACTCTTGTAACACTCGCAATCGTTGATGAGAGCTCTGACGATAGCTTTGATTCGTTAAATGACCAAACAGTAAGTATTTCCAACGCGGACAATGATACGGCTGGATTTACGGTAACCGAGTCTGGCGGATCAACAACAGTGGCTGAAACGGGGTCTACGGACACATTTACCGTGGTTTTGGACGCTGAACCCACGTCAGATGTGGTTATTGACGTCACTTCAGGCGATACCGGGGAAGCGACTGTTACGAGTCAGTTGACGTTTACGTCTGCGAATTGGGATACCGCCCAAACTGTGACCGTTACCGGCGTGGACGATGACCTGGTTGATGGCACCCAGACAACGACAATTACCCTGGCAGTCAACGATGGCAACTCAGACAACGATTTTGATGGTGTAAATAATCAGACGGTGTCAGTGACGACAACGGATGGTGATACGGCTGGATTTACCGTTGCTGAGTCGAGTGGGTCAACAACAGTGGCTGAAACGGGGTCTACGGACACATTTACCGTGGTTTTGGATAAAGGCCCGGCAGACGTAGTAACTATTTCTGTTTCGTCAGGTGATACCGGTGAGGCAACGGTTTCATTGGCGACCCTTAGCTTTTCCCCTACAGATTGGGATACACCTCAAACTGTGACCGTTACCGGCGTAGATGATTCGTTAATTGACGGTTCCCAAACTTCAACTATTACGCTTTCTATCGTTGACTCCCTTTCTGTCGACGATTTTGACGGTTTAGATGATCAGACGGTGTCAGTGACGACAACGGATGATGATACGGCTGGATTTACCGTTGCTGAGTCGAGTGGGTCAACAACAGTGGCTGAAACGGGGTCTACGGACACATTTAC
>MPLT02009963.1_pt1 | contig 45111 bp, 43 predicted proteins | sample 1617391 | NCBI WGS metagenome assembly MPLT02 (sample SAMN05944800, study PRJNA350692) | marine metagenome | biome: marine; feature: ODZ; material: water; isolation source: 70 m water sample filtered on 0.2 um supor filter | place: Pacific Ocean | collected 2012-04-08 | depth 70m m
CAACCAGTAGTAGAGTGCGCCCCAGTATATCGCACACATGGCGATGACGCCGAACCAATTCGGGCCTCTGTTTACCATCCTCTAGCCTCCAATAGGGAGAAGCTACTCCTCTTCCCACTCACCCCAGTCTTCGCCTTCACCCGTCTCGATTGATCCACCTGCGGCCTCCACCTTCTGGATTGCCTTGGCACTGGCCTCGTTGACAGTGATAGAGAGTGCCCTGTCTATGCTGCCCCTTCCAAGGAGCTTGTCGAATCCCATCTCGGTGAGGTTGATCGAGTCCCCATCCGCTATCTCGGCGACCTTGCCGAGGTTGATCGATGAGTTCACCACTCGTAGGCCGGGGTGGCGGTTGAATCCGTGCATCCCCCAATGCCCTGGCATGTACTTCAGCCTGGTCATCACCTTGTGCTTGTTAAGGCCGGCGTTACCCCTGCCGCCCCTCTTGCCGGCTCCTCTGCCAGCCTTCTTGCCACGGCCGTGGTATCTGCTCCTTCCTCTGAATTTGTTAGTCCTTGAAACCATTTTCTCACCTCAGTACATCCTCTCTGCTAGTTCGACTATCTTTTCTCCGCGGAAGCCCAGCGCTCCGCCTACGGAGTATGCTCTCTTGATTCCGCCCCATCCCTTGGACCCTCTTGGAGGATGTAGTCTGAAAACTGGCTTCATCCCCTCGACGTCCTTGGTGGTGGCTTCTCCAGAGGCAATGGCCTTCGAGAGTGATTTGATCGTGGAGTGCTCGCTGGCGGACTTGACCACTGAGTCGGTGACTTCGTGGTTCCCTGACATCCTCCCCCTCTCCTTTATCAGGGTGCTAATAGTATCTGCATCCACCTCTCCCCATGTGACGTAGTCCTTTACCTTCTGCAGCATTCCATCGTAGGAATCCGTCTTTGGAACTAGGACCGCGTGATTTACACGAGTCAGGTTCAGCATCGTCATTGTGTCGCGGATCTTCTTCGTGACCCCGCGGTCGCTGCGGGCTCTGATTACCAGGTATGTCATGCGTTCCTCCTCCCTATGGTGATGTGGAGCTTGTCCCTGACCTGATCGTTAACCTTCGCTCGACCGAGGACCTCCAATGCGTTGAATGTGGCCTTTGCGAAGTTGATCGTGGACCTAGTCTGTCCTGAGGAGCGCGACCACACGTCTTCTACTCCGGCTAGTTTCAGGACCCTCCTTCCGTAGTCCCCGATTACCAGGCCCTTGCCTGATGGAGCTGGGAGAAGGGTCACCCTGGTTGATCCTGAGCGTCCTGTAGCCTTGAACGGGATGCTGTTTCCAGGCCCCTCGGCTGATTCCCAAGACCCGTTGCCCCTGAATACTGGGATTAGGTTGAGTTTTGCCTGTGTGATCGCCTTCTGGATTGTGCTGGCTACCTCCTTGCCCTTGCAAATGGATAGTCCTACGTATCCGTCACCATTCCCTACGGCGCATAGAACGTTGAATCTAACACGCCGGCCCGAGTCTGTCATCCTCTGGATCATGTTGACGCTGAGGACGTCGTCCTCCATCTCAGGCAGTAGCGCGTCGACTATCTCAACCTCCCTGACTGGGAACCCGGTTGCAAGTGCCTCCTCGTAGGTGAGGATCTCGCCGTTCATGACCATGCGTCCAAGCCTGGTCCTGGGGGTCCAGTTCCTCAGTGCCGCTAGCGGATCTGGGCCGCGCCTCCTGGGAGCGTCTTCTTCTACCGGTGCGAGTGCCATTGCTAGGCCTGGTGCGATTGGTGCAGCCTTCTCTTCGGCGCTGTTTTCCTCCGCCATCACTTCCCACCTCCTATGGACTTCTTAGTAGTGGCCACTGCCTTTGCGATGCCATCTCCTATGTGCTCGCCGTTGATCCTCTCTTCTGAGGGGAGGACGTCCTCCGAGTGTGGAATGTCCATGCCCGCGTCTATCATCCCCTTCAGAGCGGCATATGCCCTGTTCCCGGATGATGAGGCAGCCAGACCGATGTCCATTATGGCCTGCGAGTGGCCGCTCGAAATTGCCGATGTTGCCATCGCGAAACCTGCTAGGTAGCATGCGGGGACTGACTTCCTTGAAGCGTCTGATGGCCACTTGTGAGTGGTCACTAGGGACTTGCCGGTGATTGATTCCAGGACTCTGTCTCCCTCTGGCTCGTAGGCCACTAGCTGGCAGGTGACTTGTGTGTTGGAGACGCGTACTACCGCCCTTGGTAAGCCTCCTCGGAGCATCCTCGACCTTCGGTGGTAGTCGGTCTCAGCGTTTCTCCTTCTCTTGAATCTAAGTCTCTGGTTTCTTCCCTTTGCCATCACTCATCACCTCCCAGTGAAATCCCATCCAGCTCTATGTTGCTCCTCAGGTGGGATGTGGAACGGTAGGAACCGCCCTTCGCCTTTCGGTAGAAGTAGCGGTACTGCGAGGGGGTAATCTTGCTCTCGTCCCTGAGTTCCTTGAGGACCCTCCTCTGAGCTCTAATCTTGGACATCCACCTCTGCTTTCGAGGGCTTCGGGAATTCGCACTACCGCTTCTTGACCCGTGTCCCTTCCTCCTCCCCTTGGACTTCTGGAATGCGGACTTGCGGGCCCTTGAGCGGCTCGTTCCCTTGATTGGCTTGGCCTTGATTATCCCATCCTCGATGAGGATCCGGACGTCGTCCCTCTGGACTGCATCTGCGACTTCGCTCAGGTAGTCCGGGTTGACCCATATCCTGTGGATTCCCACGGTCTTCCCCTCCTTCCTAGAGAGGATCTCGGCTGCCATCCTCTTCTGGTTTGACAGGAACATCAGAGATCACCTCGCTTGTCTATCTGGCGACGGTTCAGGACCCTCAGTCCCAACTCGTCGGCCCTTTCGTGGATTCGCGACCTCTTCCTGTTTCCTACGCTAGATCCTATCCTAACGGCTTGCCTCTCTGGGTCGAGGCCATCTAGGTGGTCTGCCTTGTGAACGAGGACTTCCTCGAATCCGGAGGGGTGTAGTCCCCTTGCGGCGGCTACCTTCCCATACCCTACGCGAGCCATCGGGGATCGGTACTTCCTGTTCTTCCTCATGCTCGAGTCGTCCCCCCTTGGCTTCCTGTATCCGGTCTTGGACAGTCTCCTGTACCTGAACCACTCCTGTCGTCTGAACTTAGGCTGCTTCTTGCTCTGCTCGGAGCGCATCTTGAGTGCTGATTTTGTTGAGTCATCAAGGACTGGCTTCTGCCTCGCAGTGTGCAGTTCGTCCCACTCCTCGAAGTCTCCCTCTTCTTCCTCGTAGTCGTCTTCCTCGTAGTCGTCTTCCTCTTCAGAGGTTTCGTCCTCCGAGGGCGTTTCATCTGGGACATCCGTCTGTGCCTCCTCCTGGGGCTCCTCGGGAGCCTCTTCGGCGGTTTCCTCGCCCTCGCTTAGCCTGGCGATTAGATCGGCCTTCTTTCCGGAAACGGGCAGGCCCCTTTCTTTGAGTAGTTCCTTCAATTCGGCGACTGTCAAATTCTCGTATGCCATTCTCATGCCCCCTTGGAAGTGATGTATATTCCGTCCTGGAATACTCTTGGATCTCTCTTCTTGACCTTGCAGGCCTTCTCTATGTTTGCCGCGGACTGGCCGACCTTCTCCCTGTCTGCACCTGTGACGATGATGTCCGACTTCCCCTCAATCTTCACTTGTACCTCAGAAGGTGTCCATGGGAGCTTTGCTACCCGAGGGACCTTCTCGCCAAGCATGTTTGTGATGGTGAATTTGTTCCCATCGACCTTGAGCGTCATTGGGAAGTGGCTGAAAACTGCCTTCAGTCGGTATTCGAATCCCTCGTCGAGGCCCTTGACCATGTTCCTCAGGTGAGCTGCCCATGTTCCGGCTATTGCCTTCTCGGACCTCCTTGGAAGTTTGCAATAAACCTCTATCCCGTCATCAATCTGCCTCAGGGATACGCTGTTGTGGTTGAATTCTCGGGAGAGGCTGTTTCCGTCCTTGGTGAGCGTCACGGTATTGCCGTCCATGCTGGCGCCCATTCCATCGGGCATGGTGATGCTGTGGGAAACGTTGGCTACTCTTGGCATTCTTATTCCTCCTAGAAAACATACGCGAGCAGCCTTCCGCCCACCCTCTCCTTCTTCGCTTCTGAGTGATCCATTATTCCCTGGTTGGTCGTCAGGATCAGTAGTCCGAAGTCCCTTGCAGGCAGGTACCTTGACTCCCACTTGTCGAAGTCTGACCTCTTGACAGAGTGCCTGGGCTTGATTACCCCGCACTTGTTGATTGCGCCTATCAGGGAGACTCTGAAAGCCCCTCCTCTGCCATCATCTAGCTTCTCGAAGTCCCCGAGATATCCGGATGTCTGCATTATGGACAGCATGCTACCGAGGAGCTTGCTAGCGGGTCGCACGGTAACTTCGTACTTGCCTGAGCTCTCTGCGTTGTATATCGTTGTGAAGGCATCATTCAATGGGTCAAACTGCATCTTTCATCACCTCATGAGTATTTCTTGAATCCTATGTCCGGGGCAACGTCTCTGAAGCACTGTCTACAGAGCCTCAGGCCATGTCTTCGAATCATTCCTCTCTTTCGGCCGCAGCGCCTGCATCCGATGCTTCTGCCAATCCTCTCCCCGTGATCGCGTGCCATACTATTACTCCTCCACAATTTTCAGTCCGAACTTTCCTGTGAACCAGTCCTTCGACTCGTCCCTACCTACTCTATGAGGGGAGGAAACCCTCGACTTCCTCCTCCTTCTCCTAGATACCCTGTGTCCCGGCCTCTCGAGGACGACGTTGACGTCCATTCCGAAGATCCCGATGTCGGGGTCGTACTTCTGGTCGGGGAAGTCAGTGTAGTCTGAAATACCGAATGAGAGGTTCCCGGATATGTCGAAGTTGTATGCGGGGAGGGTGTGGTCTCGAACCCAGAACGCATCCTTCAGGAAGGACTCAACCTTGTCGTTGTCCCGAATGGTTACCTTGCACCCTATTGGTGCTCCCTTCCTAGTGCCGAGGTCCCTGTTTGTCTTGGTAGACAGGGTCCTTGACGGAGTCATTCCGGTCAGTACTTCCAATACCCTCTCTGCGAGTTGGAGGCGCCTGCCTCCCTCTCCGACTCCGATGTTAACGGTCACCTTGGTGATCGCCGGGGAAAGCATGGGGTTGGATGATTCGCTCATGACTTATCCTCCAGTGGTATGTCTGTCTCCTTGCCGATGATGAAAACGTAGTCCGTGATCGTCCCGAACTCCTCGAAGATAGTCTCATTCGGCTTCGATGACCTCTTGACCTCTTGGTCCGTGATTACTGCGGTCTCCCCGATGTGGCTCCCTCCTGTGAGGTAGGCCTTAGCTCCCTTCTTCATCTCGATGTGTGAGGTTACCTTCTGGTCCGGTAGGGATATCACTAGTGAGTCCCCTGTCTTGTAGTCTGGAGAATCGTCCATGAGGATGTTCCTGCCATCATGCAGGTGAACCTGGGTCTTTCCTCCCTTGACAGTGGTCTTACCCTTGACCCTGCAGATCTTGCTTCCTGCGGCCTTCTTAGGGATGGATCTGTATCGCAGTTTCCCATTGGTGTCTAGAATGCACCGGTAGTTCTCCTCGCCGACGGTGAGGACGTCCATCAGACCCACTCCACGGGCCCTGTCAGTCTCCACCTTTCCATCCACCATTACGCTTCGTGCGTGAAGTATCCTCTTTGCCTCCCTCATGTTGTGGGCGACTCCAAGGACGTCTCTGAGTATGATCCCAAGGGGCATGCACATCTCTATCTGGTGTCCGCTAGGGTTCGGCTTCTGTGCCCAAATGTTGGTCTTCCTCGTCAGTGGCCATGTCCTAGGCATGACTAGCCTCTTGTGGTGACTTCTGCTCATTCTGAGACACCTCCTGCGGACCTATCGACGATCCTCTTGATTCTTACTGGATCGCCCTCGAAAAGCTTCGTCACGATGACGTTTGATGGATTTACGGGGACGGCTTCTTCCTTCCCATCGGCAGTGGTCTGAGTCAGACCGTCGACGAAGATGAAGCCTCTCTTTGTGTCTACTGAAGCTACCTTGGCCTTCACTCCCGACCTTCCTCTCGGCTGTCCTAGCCTCTTTCCCCTGGAGTCTGCCTTGATGCTGTTAGGGTGGCTGAAGTCCCCTCTGGTGACCTCTACCTCGTCTCCGACCCTGATGGTAACTGAACGTACCTGCCTTAGGTCTGGATCGTCGGAAATTAGTCGGGCCCGAATTCTCTTCCTCTTCACGTGAGTAGGGGCATCCCTCTGGGACATTCTCTGCTTTCCTGCTTTCTTGCTAACCATTCTAATCACCTACACTATCTGTTTGGCCGTAGCCGCTATCCTTGGCCACCTCTCGGCAGCTTCCCGGCTGACTGGGCCTTTGATGTCTGAACCCTGTACGTCGCCTCTTTCATTCGTTATTACGCAGGCATTATCCTCGAACTGGACCCATGTGCCATCGACCCTTCTGAAGGGTCTGGTCTGGCGCACTATCACTGCTGTGTATATCTGGCGCCTGGTCTCTGGGGTTCCTCTCCTGACGGTTACCCTGATCATGTCGCCAACACCTGCTGATGGGTACCTCCTGGCTACTCCCCCCTTCTTCAGGACGGTGATGAGCTGGACCACCTTGGCGCCAGTGTTGTCGACGCACTCAAGCCTTGCCTGTGTCGGAAGACCGGAGGTCACCCTACCCGCTACTCCCTTCATTCGCTCGCCCCCTTCTCAATTACGCAGAACTTCACGGTCTTGGAGAGGGGCCTGCATTCCATGATGCGGACGTTGTCTCCGGGGTTTAGTTCCCCTATGCAACTGGGCAGGTGGGCAGAATAGCGCCTGGTGCGCTTCTCGTACCTCTCGAACTTCTGCATATACCGTGTAGTCTCCCTCTCGACGACCACTGTGTCAGTCATCCCCAGCGAAGAAACGATGCCGCTGATAATCTGCCCACGGAGCCTAAGTGTGCCATGGAAGGGGCAGTTCTTGTTCCCATCCCATTCTCCCTCGGGCTTGTTGACGTCTACACCTATGTCTCTCATTTCATGACCTCCTGTATGCCTTGCCGATTCTTTCCTCGGGCCTCTGCCCGACGAGAGTACCGTCGATCTCCTCATCATCGATTGTGAATCTGATTGTGTCCTTGGCCAGGGTGACTTCCTTGCTGCCGGTTTTGACTAGTATTGTGCGCCTGGTTTCGTCCATCACCATGCCTGACATTCCCACTAGGGTAGGGTCGGTGGAACCTGTGACCTGGAGGTTCCTGGAGATCCATGGTTGGTTGGTAATCTGACTCATTCAGCGCACCTCCACCTGGTAGCCATTCTGCTCGAGAACCCTGGCTGCCTTCTTCTTGTGATCACCTTGAAGTTCGATGGTGCGGCCCTTGACAGTGCCTCCGCTGGCGCAAGCTCCCTTCAGTATCTTTGCCAGCTGGCCGATGTCGATTGCGGTGTCCTCTATGCCCTCCACCATTGTGACCATCTTTCCGTATCTCCTCCTAACCACTGAAATCACCGCCTTTTGCTGTTCTTTGGCTATCTCCTGACAAATGCATAGGTCATCTGGAAGCGCACACATGTTGCAAATTCCCGCCAAATCACTCCTCCTTTTCCTGTTTCATCTTAGTTAGAAGCCTTGCAATGCTCCTTCGAGTCTGCTTGTATGCACCAGAGTTTGAAGCGGAGCCCCCGAGTGCCTGCTGAGACCGTAGCTGCAGCATCTCGTCTCTGAGCTCACCTAGGGTGATCTCGCGCTGCTCTTGGTTCATCTCGTCAATCTCCTTGGAGCTGATGTGTGACATTTCACTCCTCCTCCCTTGCTGCCCTCTCTAGGGCTTCCTCTAGGTCAAGAGGGACGAATCCTGGTGCCTCTACTAATTCAGGCAGTCCGGACTCGCTTCTCTCCTGGATGGTGATCTCGTGAGGGAGCTTTGACCCTGGCCTCATGATTCTCACGGTGCAGCCAACTGTTCCCAGCTTCTTCACAGCGGTTGAGAATCCGACGTCCATAAGCTGGAGGGCAGTCTCACCACAGTACTTGATGTGGCCCTTCTGGAACTTCTCGACTCTGTGCCTTGCTCCGGTAATCTTCCCACTTAGGGTGACGATGCAGCCCCTTGCTCCAGCATCCATTATGTTCTGAACGGTGCTGTGTCCGGCCCTTCGGAAGAACCAGCCCCTCTCTAGTGAGCTTGCGAGTCTGCTGGCCATGACCTGCGCATTGGTTCTTGATTCCGCTATCTCTTCGACTTCGAGCTGGGGGTTGGTCAGGTTGAAGTCCTCCTGGAGGCGGCGCTGAAGGTCATGGATGACCTTGCCCCTCCTTCCTATAACGCGCCCCACTTGCTCTGCTTGCAGGGTTACCTTGGTCCCCTCTGGCGTCCTGTTGAATGTTAGTCCGCCGAAGCCTGCCCTCTCTGTCTCCTTTAGCAGGTACTCTCGGACGAGTTGCCTCTCGACGTTGCGATTGATCATCTTCTGGATTGTGTTCTCCTTCATGCAATCACCTCAGAAATCATCTTCTCCCATATCCTCATCATCCTCGCCGAAGTACTCCAGGAAAATTTCCAGATTGACTTGGTAGTGGTTGCTGGGTGTAGCTCTTCCTTGGGCCCGGGGCCTCATGTTCCTGGAAACCTGGCCACGATGGGCGGCTACGTGCGTGATGACCATGTCCTCGGCATCGATGTCGTCGAATCGCTGTCTTGCGTTGTCCATGGCGCTGTTGATTAGCTTGATGAATTCCCGAGAAGCTTTGTTTGGGAACTTTCCAGGCCCCATCTTGCCCTTTCTGTGACCGGCCATCGTGTTGCCCCCCCTTCCCTTTCTGGACCTTCTTTGGTACGGTATTGCCCTCTTCTTGGCAACAACGTCCTCCAGGTAATCCCTCGCGACTTCCGCATTCATACCTCTGATAGCCTTGGCGATGTGGTAGCAGTGCTTGTGATGGCAGTCCAAGTTGACTGCCCGGGCAGTGACAAGGTTGGAACCCTCTAGGAGTTGGGTGTATCCGCTCTGCGACCTTCCTGCTCTCCTACTCATTCATTTCACCTCACTTTAGTGCCACGTGCTGGGAAGATCTGGTTGCACCCACACCGGGTCCTGTGTGCGTTACAGATTTCCTTGTAATTGCGAATTCCCCCAATGCGTGTCCAATCATTGGCGGTATGATTTCCAAGTTGACGAATTTTTGCCCGTCATGGACTCCGATTGTGGTTCCCACCATCTCAGGTAGGATGTACATCCCCCTGCTGTGTGTCCTCACGGTCTTTCCGTTACTGTTTCTGATTCTATCAAGGAGTTTCTCGCACTCTTCGCTGAGACCCCTCTGCAGTGATCTCTTGACTCTTGATGGCATCAGGGTGGCGATAGAAATCGCATCCGGATCGTAGTCGTCGTTCTCTGGCTCACTACTGTTTCCCCACGGGTATAGGGGGATGTCCTTCAGCTCGTCGATAGTGTAACCTCTCCAGAGGAATTCCTTCTTCCTTCTCTCGGATATCTTCGATCTCCTCTTCCTAGCCTGGCGTCTAGCCATCTTTGCTGTCCTGAACTGCTTCCTCTTCCTGGCCATACCATCTACTCCTTCTTCGACCTTCCACGGCCGGTGCGCCTAGGCGCGATGTTCCCGACCTTCTGACCGGGTGGTGAGTTTCTGCTGACTGAGCTTGGCCCGTGTACTGCCTGATGGTTGCCGCCACCGTGCGGGTGGTCTACTGGGTTCATTGCGACTCCGCTGACTGTCGGGTACTGCTTACCTCTTGCTCTGGCCCTGTGATGAGCTGCTCCTGCCTTGAGGAGTGGCTTCTCGGTCCTGCCGTGTCCACCGAGGACGCCGATGGTAGCCCTGCACTTCGCAGGGAGGTCCTTCGAGCGGCCACTGGGCATGATGATTCTGACGTAGTCCCCCATTCTGGTATCTATCATTGCCGAGTTGCCCCCTGATCGGGCTATCTTGCCACCATCTCCGGGACGCAGTTCGATGTTGCAAATCTGAGTACCCTCTGGGATCTGGCTCAGTGTGGTGACGTTTCCTGGTCTCAGCGAGACCTTGTCGCCGAATGCGACGGTCTGACCCACTGACATGCCTTCTGGTGCTCCCAGATGTGCTATTTCCCCATCCTCAAACTTCACCTTGGCTAGAGGAGCAGTGTGGGCCGGGCTGTGTACGAGGTCAATGACCTCTGCAATCTCGCCACTGACTCTGGGAAGCCTGTTGGCAGCAGGGAATCTGTGACTGGAAACCTTGTTTTTGGGGCTTGACCCCTGTCTCTGTGAACGTGTCCTCTTGCCCATGATATCACCTTCTAGAACGCTCCAAGTTTGAGCGCGGCCTCCTCTGCGTCGTATCCATCTGCTAGACGGATGCTGGCATGCTTGCCAGTTCTGTTGATTCGGACGTTTACCTTGGAGACCTTGACCTCGAGAAGGGCCTCTATTGCCTCTTTGATGTCTTTCTTCGTAGCCTCCCTTCTGACGATGAACTCGATTCTGTTGTTGTTCTCCCTGTGACCGCCTGCTGGGTCGGCTATCCTCCTTGCTTCGAGGGTCTTCTCTGTAATCCAAGGCATAATTATCACGTCATATGGATCCATCTTAATCACTCCAGAGACTCTATTGCTGACTTCGTCCAAACCGTTAGCCGACCCATGTCTCCTCCGGGTGCGAGGTCTTCGGCGCACAGATCCTTAGCGGTGACCACGTCGACACCTGGGAGGTTTCGAGCAGCCTTTTCCAAGCCCCCCTTCTGAGCGACTACCAAGAGTACGCTCTTTGGCGTCCTGTATTTTCTGCCCCTCATTGTTCCCTTTCCGGCTCTGATGGACCTGCCGTTCTTTGAGCGGATAAGGTCTGCTGAAACTCCTAGTCCCTCCATCATCGCAACGAATTTTCTAGTAGAGTACTGAGTAGGTATTGACTCGATTTCATACTTCTCGTCCGAGCTGCCCCTTGACTCTACGTATCCATCGATGATGATTGGGAATCTGAGGTTCTCGTCGAACTTGTGGCCTCTGGAGGAAACTGTGCTCGAATCGCATGATGCTGCGATTGCGGAGTCACGAGCTATCTTCTTCTCACGGGAGTTGATCTTCTGAGACCATTCCTTGTCCACCTTTGGTCCGTGGGCCCTTCTACCTCCTCGAGTATGAGGGTTCTGGGCACCGGTCTTCTGTCCAGACTTCCTCATAATTCTGGAGACACCGCGACCCTTGCCCCACCACTCAACGGAATGCTTCATACCTGGCTGGGGAGCACGCTTTCCGCCATGTTCCCTATGCCCATAGGACTGTCTCCTGTTTGCTCTTGAAGCATGTACAGCAGAACGAACCAAATCCTCCCTGATCTGTGAAGTGAATGGGGATGGAAGTTCGATGGCCTTGCCGTCTTTGGCCTCTACTGCGAACGTTTCTGCCAATAGGCCTGCGTCCATCTCCTCTTGGACTACAGAATTGACCAAATTGTACGCCTTAGTCTTCAAAATATCACACACCCTGCTTGCTTGAGGTGCTGACGTACGTAACGTCTACCTCTCCTACGACCTTCCTCGGACGAGTTGGGTCCCTGAATCTTAGAAGCCTCTTTGCTGGTCCTGGTAGACTTCCTTGGATTATCATGTATGGATTTCTGACTTCGCCGTAGTTCAGGAAACCGCCGGCTGGAGTAATTTCCGATTCCTCAGGGTTTGAAATCCTCAAGATCTTCTTGTTAAGCTCCGTCCTCTTGTGGTAACCTACTTGTCCGGCTTGTCTGATTGTCTTTCTGACGTAACCGGTACCGAAGTCCCCCATGTTTCCTCCCTGGCGCCTCCTCTTGCTGTTCTTGTGGCTAAGTAGCTTAAGCCCGAACCTCTTGATCGAGCCTTGCCAACCCTTTCCTTTGGTGACTCCAACGACATCTATCTCTTGTCCTGCTTCGTAGACGTCTTCGAGACCGACTTGGCCGCCAAGGCGTTCCATTGCCCAATCGAGTTTTGCATCTATGTCTCCGCCCGTTAATCCTATCTCCATTATTTCGGGGGTCTTCGAAGGTACGCTGCGAACTAGGTCTGGTTGAGTGCAGACTATCAAACGGACCTCCGTTAGGTCCTGTTCTCTAAGGGAGTTCAATGCTTCATCCGATGGCTGGGACTGCCTCTTTGGAATCCTTCCACCACGGGTTGCTGGCTTTCTGCCCTCCTCGACATCCCTTTCTCCGCGAGTCTGGTTTGCTAGTCGTGGGAATAGATTGTTGGGGGATTCTTCGGAAATGTCTGTCCAAACTTCTCCTGCTGTCTGCTTTCCGTACGGAGTCATCTTGTAACCCCTCACTGCTAGAACATTCATTGGAGGGGTCTCGACTACGGTTACTGCCTTCCTTACTTCCTGTCCGGCAGAGGTTGATTTCGGGTTTGTGTCCCTCATCAGTATGTGTGTCATCCCTGCCTTCCAGCCCGCGAATCCCTGAACTCTGATCTCGGATGATTCTGTTTCTGGCCAGGATGTGATTCTTGCGAATTGGCGGATTGCACGCTTTCTAGGGCCATAGCCCATGCTACCACGGCGGGGTTTGGATCGGTCTGCCATTGCATTTCCTCCTGTATTCCGAAATTGGCCGCAAGCGGCCAATGCCGGGCCAACTACGCCATGGAAGCACCGTGACACCGGGCCAAATCCGCGAATGCGGAGGTGGTTTGTGGGATGATAATCAGAGCCCTTTGGTGTCTGGTACCTCACGTAGTGAGCGGCCTTGCGACAAACATACCCTATTTGAACGAATCGGGGTGCCAAAAGCACGCCCCTAGGGGTTGGCGAAGGGGAAAAATGCCAATGCAACGATTTTGAACCCTGACTTCGGAGGCCCCTGTCCGTGCCGTCATATGTTGTACATCCGGGATTGGTTCCAGAAGCGGTTCAGGCCAGGGCATACCAACTGCAGGCCGTAGATGATGCATTGGCCGGATCGATGTTGCTGATACTACCTACTGCTGCGGGTAAGACCGCTGTGGCATGGATGTCCATAGTCGATAGATTGGAGAGGGTCGGGGGTTGGGCCTTGGTTATCGCTCCGACTGTTGCTCTATCGAATCAACATCTGGAGAACGCAATTCCTGTTCTTTCGAACGTTTCCGAATTGAATCCAATTTCCCTTAGTGGGCAACAGATTGCGTCCAAGAGGCCCGAACTATGGAAGGGATCTAGGATGGTGTTCGCAACCCCGCAGGTCGTCAGAAATGATGTTATGAAGGGGGTTCTTTCTCTGTCTGATTGCAGCATTCTTGTTGTAGATGAGGCACACCATTGCACCGGGGAGCACGCTATGGCAGAGGTTGCCGAGATGTACATCTCCCAGTCCGAGGATCCGCTGATCCTTGCAACTACGGCAAGCCCGGGATCTAGAAGGGAACAGGTTCAGGAGATCTGCAGGAGATTGGAGATTCAGAAAATCCACATGAGGACGAAGGAGGACCCGGCTGTGGCGGAGTTTCTCTCGGAGCTAGATGTTGAGGAGGTTAGTGTGGGAGTTCCTGACGAAATTACAGAGCTCGCAGAGCCGTTCAAGATTTGGCAAGAGGGGATAGTCGACAGAGAACGTAGAAGTGGGAGGTACGTTATGCCTGGTGCAATCAATCAAGCCGGTTTATCGAATGCGATGGAACGGGCTCAGGCAGCCATTGGCAGGGGCGACAAGAGTGGTTTCAGATCATCTTCACAGATCGCCACTGCGATGAGACTGCATCATCTGATAAACCACCTTCTCTGTCAGGGCATAGGCGCATCTAGGCATTTCCTCTCGAGGATGGAAGAGGAAGAGGAAAAGAGCAAATCTTCGAGAGATTTCCTCAGGGATGGGAGAGTAAGGTCCCTTTCGTCCAGGCTCAAGGGTATGGTCGAGATCCATTCCAAGGTCGGGACGGTGAGGAGACTGGTCAGAGAGAGGATTCGAAGGGACAAGGATTCGAGGGTCATTGTATTCGCTAACTATAGGGATACCGTGGAAGCACTCGAGGTGGCGCTTTCTGACCTAGAAGGAATAAGGGCGATTCAGTTCATCGGACAGTCTCGACGGTCAGGTTCCGGGGGGCTAACTGCAAAACAGCAAATTTCTAGGCTCTCCGAGTTCAGGGAGGGAGGGGCCAACGTCCTGGTTGCTACTTCGGTGGGCGAGGAGGGTTTGGACATCCCCAGCGCCGACCTAGTCATATTCTACGAACCGGTATCGAGCGAAATCAGAACCATCCAGCGGAGAGGAAGGACGGGTAGAAGAAGACAGGGAGAGGTTGTCGTACTTGTTGCCGAGGGAACAAGGGACGAGAGGGCCAAGGACTCTGCTAAGAGGAAGGAGGAGTTCATGCACAAGGCTGCTAGAAGAGTAGCTAGGGAGCTTCCCGGTAGCCCTCACAAGGATTTGTCGAACTTGGAGAGGTTCGCAGTATCATCAGAAGGAGCAGATCGCTCGGCGGCCGAATTCGTACTCGAAACCAGAGAACGTCATAGAAGTGACCTCGTTGGTGCAGATACCACTCCTGCCAAGGAATCTCGTGGACCCCCCAGGGTTGACCTGCCTCCAGAAAACTTCAGGCCCGCGGGGCAGACTGGACTGGACCAGTTCTAGTCGCCGATTACGGCTATCCTAGTTCTGAGTTGGGCTAGGCGGTTGTTGTAGTGGCCCATTGCGAATGCAAGCATCTCGGTCAGGTGAATTACGGGGATGTTTGTGGAAATCCCGGTTGCCCTCCCTGCCTTGCCCTGGTAAATGTCGAGTGCTGTGTGGGAAAGCGTGCAAGCACTGACTATCATCGCCGCGCCCTCGGACTTCGCATCGTCGATAGTGGATGCGATCTGGCGAAGGACCGTGGCCTCCTCCGAGAAAAGTCCGGGGACGCCTACGCTTTGGGTCCTGCTCTCCCATAGAATCGGTTCGCCCCCGAGTGCTTTGATTAGCATCTCAAGGTATTGGGGGTCGAAAACATCGTCTCCCCCACAAGCCCCCGCCTGCTGCATATTTGGGCCGTAGAAACCGGCAATTGGGAAGTCTATCGTGTTGCGAACCTTCTCTGCGACCTTGTCCAAGCCAATCTCGTCGACGATGACATGGAGTAGGTGGTGCACACCGACTTCTCCAGTCATGGTGAGCCCTGTAGTTCGCTCAAGGACCTCGTTGGTCTTTTCCATTAGCAGGGAGTCTTCCTTCAGTCTGGCGAGATCCTCGTTGAGATTGCCGGCCGTGGCTGCACATGGAGTCATGATGTCCGCACCCATCGATTCGGCTATCGCGAAGTTTCTTGCGTTCAGAGTCACCTGCAGTAATTCGTTGGCTTGTCTTATTATCCCCGCTCCGCAGCTAGTAGCGCCATTCATTGGCAATAGTTCGATTCCAAGGGAGCGGGCGGTCGGCTCCATTGTCTGGGAAACCTCGGTGGCACTACTGTGTGCGATGTTTCCAGGATGGTATGCGTACTTCAGTGCCATCAGAACCTACCATCCATCTCGTTGAATATCGCAACTACCTCGTGATGGTTATCCACGGAGGAGTTGAACTGCTTGGGCATCTTTCCGATTCCGGCAGGAGGGGCCACCATCCCCAACATCCCGTTGAACATGTTTCCACCGGTCCTTGTGAAGCCCAAGACCATTCGAGCAGTGACTCCAGAGAATAGGTTCCCGAGAAGCGCGAATGGCCCTAGTGCTTGCCTGTAGATTACTGTGTCATTTACCATCCCGCTGCTCTTGACCGTCCAAGTGTACCACCAAACGTGCTTGCCGTGCTTACCGTTGAATCCATCCCCCGTCAGCACTGAGTTCTTCGCATCGAGAAGTGACTTGGAGACGGGCCTGGGGACTGAGGACTGGCGGTTTATCGATGCGAGGTCGGTCTCGGCCTTTATCCCATTATGGGATGATAGCATTTTGTCGATTTCCTCCGCCTTAGATGGGGATGTTCGGGGGTCATTTCTCCTAGACCACGAGGAGGCTATTACTGCGGGCCCCAGATACCCATTTGCATGAGGTACGGCGTCGGAACTAGAGTGGAGGATGTTCTGGCTACCGAAGTCCCTCATCGAGTGTAAACTTGTGGCGATAGCAGGATCCATTGTCCCCATCACGCCCTGTGGCGTGTTAGCACCCTCCCTTGTTGCTGCGACCATCCATGGGTCACTTGATTCCCTCTTCCTCTCTAGCGACCACGGGTCGATGGCTAAGTCCCTGATTACCTCGAATCCGGGAAGAGGCTCGATACGCAGTGAGATTGCCCCGTCCCTCATAGGTGCGACTGAGTCGAGGCGGCAGAGTCCTGGCAGAACCAATCGGCCGTTGATTGAAACAGCGGTATTAGAGTCGTCCGGGGAGCCGTCCCGGAATGTTAGAGTCCCGTCTTGGGATGCCTTGAGAGACCTGAGGACCTCCAGCACAGATATGTGCCCCGGTAGCGAGCAGAGCCACGTATCAGTGCCTGTGCTGGACGTCTCTGGGTCGTACCTGAATACACTTACACTCGCCTGCAATGGTTCGGCTTTGGTATTGGGAACGGAGAAGCCGTCCTCCCCCTCTGCACCGGTTGAAGTGCCGCTGGCGTACATCTTGATCGCGTCTACCATTTCCTCGTGGAATTGGCCGGTGCTGTCAACGGCGGCTAGCGCGGGAAGTGCATCCAGTAACCACTCGGCTGCGGGTGCGTCGAAGTCAACGTCACAATCTAGTCGTTCAATGATTCGTGTGGCGCCTAGTTTCTCGAATTGTCCGTCCCAGTCCTTGCCGGACTGGCAGAAGAATTCGTAGCTGGTGTCCCCAAGGGCGCATATTGCGAAGTGGACCCCCTCTAGGCGGGACGCAGAGTCGGAGATTGAGAATTGCCAAAGGTCCTCGGCGTTGTCCGGCATCTCCCCCTCCCCCCATGTAGAGCACACGATTAGCACGCGCTTCTTACCCGATAGCGAGTTGAAGTCGAATCCATCCATGTCGTGGACCTCTCCCTCGAGACCGTATGACTTTGCATCCTTGGCTATCTTGGAAGCGAGTCCCTCCGAGTTTCCAGATTGAGAGCCAAAGAGAAGTATTAGCGATCTGTCACCCGTTGAAAGTAGCCCCTCCAAGTCCCCAGTACTAGTTTCGGCCGGAGATTCTGCGTCACCTTCCCCGGGTTTTTCCTCGGATTCGACGGCCTCCTCCCCTTCTGGAGAGGGCGCAGAACCAGTTCCAGATGATGCTATCAGGGAAAGGGCGTTGGTCGTGAATTCTGCAGCTGGATCGTCGTATTCGACATCGCAGTCGACCCGGTCTAGGAGCCTAGTTGCCCCTTGTTTCTCGAACCACCCATCCCAGTCCTTGCCGGACTGGCAGAAGAATTCGTAGCTAGTGTCACCGAGAGCGCAAACAGCGAATTTGCAACCGGCCATTGAAGGTGGTGAGTCCCCATTCGCCGCTTCCCAAAGGTCTACGGCATTGTCGGGCATCTCACCCTCTCCCCAAGTGCTGCAATAAATCAGGATGTTCTGGTAACTGGTGAGGTCGCCGACTCCGACTTCGTCCATCCCCTTAACGGAGGGCGTCAAGCCGAGTGATTTTGCCTGTTTCTCGGCTATGGTCGCCAAGTCTTCGGAGTTCCCTGACTCTGAACCAAACAGTATCAACAGAGGGGGGGCGGACAAGACATCACCTACCCAGCCTTAGGCTGGGTATTCACCTCGACCATAATCCGATTATTGAATATGCTCATCGGGCAAGGTGTATGCAGCGGTGAAAATTAGGTCGCTCACATGTCCATTGCATCGAAGTCTTCAGGCATTGGGCCGGCTCCCTTGCTAGAGATCACGTCGTCTATCCTCAGGATCATCACTGCTGTCTCGGAAGCGCTCTGAATCGCCTGCTCTACAACACGGCTGGGTTCGAAGACCTTGGCCTTTGCCATATCTACCACTCCGCCCTTGTAGACGTTCACCCCATGGGTCGACTTGCCTTCCGAATGCGCCTTTCTGAGATCAATTATGGTGTTCACAGGATCGAGGCCGGCGTTCTCTGCTAGTGTCCTAGGAATTACCTCCAGGGCGCTGGAGAATGCCTCTATGGCCATCTGCTCCCTGCCACCGGTTGACTCTGCGAATAATCTTAGGTCTCTGCTGAGGGCGGCGATCACTGAGCCTCCCCCTGTTAGGACTGCACCATCTTCGTGGGCTACTGCGACTACGCCGATTGCGTCCTCGAAGGCGCGCTTCACTTCGTCGACGACATGCTCGGTCCCCCCTCTCAGGAGTACGGAGACGCTCTTTGCCTGGGGGCATCCTTCAACGAACACCATGTCCGAGTCTCCTATCTTACGCTCCTCCACCTTGGAGGCCGAGCCGAGATCGGCAGTAGAAAGGTCGTCCAGGTTGTTTACAATCCTGCCTCCTGTGGCCTTTGATAGGGCTTCCATGTCGCTCTTCTTCGCCCTTCTGATTGCGAATATTCCTGACTTTGCCATGTAGTGCTGGGCCAAGTCATCGATTCCCTTCTGGCAAATTACCGTGTTTGCCCCGCTTTCGATGACTTTGTCCACCAGGGACCTCAGGAACTGCTCCTCCTCGTCGAGGAACTGGGAAAGCATGTTTGGGTCTGTGATCTGTATCTTCGCATCGACTTCCGTCTTCTTCACCTCGATGGCAGAGTTAACCAGAGCAATCTTGGCATTGGCCACACTCCTGGGCATGCCGCTGTGGACCCTCTCTTTGTCGAGGATTATTCCGTCGATGAGAGAGCTGTCCCTAATCGACCCCCCTTGCTTCTTCTGGACCTTGATGTCGTCCAAGTCAACAATCGCCCCGTCATCATCCTCCTGTGCAACCGACAGGACGGCCTTCACGCTGATGTCAGAGAGGAAGTCCTTCACGGCACCTGTGCTCTTTCCTGTCAATGCAGTCTTGGCAACTTCTGTGAGCATCTTTTCGTTGACTCCTGAACCATGTGTTTCAATCAGATCAACTGCCTTGTCCGAAGCCAGTCTGAAACCCTCGCAGATGACTGTTGGATGGACGTTCTGATCGACCAATTCCTCGCTTCTCTTCAGGAGTTCTCCGGCTATCACTACGGCACTAGTTGTTCCGTCGAAGCAGTGCTGTTCCTGCGTCTTTGCGATCTCGATAATCATCTTGGCTGCAGGGTGCTCGATTTCCATCTCCTTCAGGATTGTAGCTCCGTCGTTGGTGATTACCACGTCCCCCATTGAGTCGACGAGCATCTTGTCCATGCCCTTAGGTCCGAGTGTCGACCTCACTGCATCAGCTACTGCCTTTGCTGCGGCGATGTTGTTGCTCTGGGCACCCTTCCCACTGGTCCTAGTTGTTCCCTCTTTCAGAATAAAGATCGGTTGTTGTCCGTTGTACATGCAATCACTCGCCTTGTCTCGACGGGCGGGGCACCGGAGGGGGGGTCATAAGGCCTCCCAATCGTCATTTGGGCCTGCGTCGTGCCACTATTCCTTCTGAGATTCAAGCCACTGCTTTCCGTAGTATTGCCACTGCTCCATGGTCCATCCCTCCGGGAGTCCTCCCTCTGGCACCGGTGGCACATCAGCTTCATGGGAAGGCCCTGGTTCCTGTTCCGCTGGATTTGGCGGGGGTGGTGGTTGCTGGAAGAGTTCCTTTGACCCCCCGTACATCGAATTGGCTATGTCGTCTGCTGATGGCAATTGACTCGGGTCTTTCTTTTCACCGCTCCAACCCTCAACTGTCATGCTGTAGTCGCCAAGTGACGAGTACTCTTCCAGAGGGGCGCGAGCACTCCGCAGAACTCTGAATGATGAGAATAGGACGGCCCCCATAATCGCAAGACCTATCGCCACGAAGGCAAAGTTGGCCGCAAGCCATCCGACCTCCTTGACATCGGTACCTTCGGGGATCGGGTCGGGCTTGAATAGGGTAATCTCAGCGGTCTTGGTTGTAGTATCCAAATCGCTAATGACAACAAGTGAGACATTGAAGTCGACAATGTTGGCCGCCAGATTCTCCAGATTCTCCTCCCTGACATCGATGTGAATTGTGACGTTCCTGCTTTCTCCTGCAGAGAGAACGAAGTTTCGATCGTCCTCGTCAACCCTCGCATCATAGACTGTCCAGAGATTGTCCAACTCGACGTCGGCCCTGATCTGCTGCTCAAGTTCGGGGTGGGCGCTGCGAATGGTGAAGACGAGCACGTAGTCATCTCCTGGTTCGGAAATCTCAGCCGCATTAGACAGAGAAGAGGGAGGCAGGACAAGGAGGAACCCGACGGTGCCGACCTCGAACCTTGCCTCTCCCTCTGCACTGTTGCCGGATTCTATGCTAGTAGCCTTGAGTTTGATTATCCTGGGCCCCTCTACTCCTGCAGCAAAGGAGTAGCTGACACTCAAGTTGTAATCCTCGCCCGGTGCAATGTACGGGGTCCTGCCGTTGGAAAGCCCGGCCACAAAGGCAGAAACGTCAGATGGGAAATCTAGTTCTATTTCGTAGGAGTCGTCCTCGTTTCCAGTATTGGATATCTTCCACTTTAGGGTCCGGGAGTCGGTTCCAGCCGCAAAGACCTCTTGGGAAAGGTCCCTGTCTTCTACCTCCACCAAGAATGTCTTTGGAACGGTGAGGTAGAAGTTGGAAACAGACTGGTAGCTAGGATTCATCTGACTCGTTCCAATAATGGAGACGCGGTAAGTTCCGTTATCCACACCTTTGGGCATTGGAAGGAGGAGAGAGAGGGTTATCTGACCCCCGTTGGCCTCCAAAGTGGCTTCATCCGAACTCATGTCAGCTTCCAGCCTCCAGTTATCCGTATCCACCCTGATGTCGAAGGTATCCTCCGTGTTTCCATAGTTGAACAGGAAGACCTGTACCGTTCGCAACAGGCCATCCGCGGGAGCGAGCATCGCATTCTTCACTGGGGCAATAGCTAGGTCATGGTAAACAGGGACCTCGATGTAGATCTTCGATGAGGCTTGGTATGTGTTGGGAAGGCGTGGGTTTGCGAGAAGAGTCAACTCATATGTCCCAGGCTCCATCCCTTCTGGAATGGTGACCTCGACGTTCAGTGATTCCTCTTCCACGGGAGTCATGTTGATCATCGAAATCTCATCTCCCCCGACCTCATACCACTTCAGGTCATCAGAGGATAATTGCGAGCCTTGGGGGAATTGGCCACCGAGGGTCCACGAAGAGAACTGGTTACCTGTGTTCTTCAGATCCATCGTGATATTTGCCTTGCCTCCTGGCAATATCGTTGCTGCAGGGTTGGCGAGGGTCTCTTGCTTCAGAGTCATCCTGTACGTAGACTCGACACTAACTGGAAGTTCGACGTAATACTTCGTTTCTTGGAACCCTAGGATCCCATCATTGATCCATGTGTACCAGAACAGGTCCTGTACAGGGGCGCCATCCGGGATCGTTAGGTTGAACCATGCATTGGTGTATGTTCTCGCCTTGATTGTGTTTGTCTTGACCTCGTTATCGTGGTCATTGAAGTTGTTCGAGTCTATCCTAAGGGGGAATTGGGACATCCAAGAGCTATTGGATACCTCTGTGAAAAATCTGAGAGTGGTGTCGATGTAGCCCTTGTTGAAGATTCGGCAGTGGAGTGAAGGCGGTTCTGGGTCGGCGGCTTCGACGAGAATCGTATTTCCGCCCTCAGAATCTGGGTCGTATAGTGTAGAGCCGCCGAAGTTGTCAGGGAAGTTGCATTGGGCGTCCAATGTGTACTCCTCCCCCCTTTCTATCGCGAAGATGATGAATGAGTCGATGTGTATGCCCTCATCTGCAAAGGATGAGTTGGAGCGGAACAGGAAGGAAACCGTGAAGCCCTCATTCTGATGCATTCCCGTTGCATTCCAAACTAGTCTAGACCAGTCTCCCTCCGATGAGGAGATGTTCCTGGCAGAGTAGTTCAGGTACTCCACCCCTCCTCCTGCTCCGGAGTCAGTCTCGAGCATGATGGTGTCTCCGGCACCCATCACTCCCCAAGCGTCAGTTGCGATCTGAATCGAGTAAAGCAGGGGGCTATTCACCTTGACCAGGCAGAGGTTCGCCCCGTGTATCGAGGAGACTATCGGGTCATGCTCGCCATATCCGAGACCGTGGCTGTCATCGAAGACTTCGTCTGAGCAACCGTCATTTGAATTGTACCGTTGCCAAGCCCACCTGAGTCTATCGAAACGATTCGAAGCGTAATTGTCATTGTCTCCTGAGACTTTCCAATGCCAATCCCCGGTAGCGCTGGAGAGGTTCTCCATCCTCCACGTCCCTGTTGGGAAGTTGTTGGTGTCGGGTTGGTATCCGTCCGTGTATCCTGCAGCAAACCAAGTTGGTTCCCCGAAGGGGACTGCATTATTGGTGCAGTACTTTCCTTCATCGGCCTCATCGTTGCAGAATCCATTCTCCATTGGGTCATACCAGAAGGCGATAGGGACATCCCTGTCCAAGATGTCATTTGAGTCATCACCGTCAATTCCGATTCCCGCATCGACAATGCCCCTAATCGTAACCCCACCAGTTAGCCATCCATCGTCACTGAGTGTACTGTGAGCTATTGATGGAGTCCATACAAACGGCATTCGAATGGACTGACCGGCTGCCAATGTGATGTTGAATGTCCATTCCTGAATCATTGTCCCAATTGGATGCCAAATCTCTAGTTTGGCGTCGGCAGTAACTGGCGAAGGGTCGACTCCGACTTGACGAAACGTGACATTGACTTGGATTGATTCGCCCTTGGTCATGTACTCCAGTGTGCTGGAGTCGGGCTGATCCCAAACCCTAGGGGAATAGCTTGAGTTGCCCACCTCGATTCCAGTAACTTCGAAGTCTACGGGATTGTTCCTTGGCCCCACTTCTGACTGCCTTGAAGGGGCCTCTGGAGTCTGGAGTGCAACATGGGAAAGGCTCACCGCAATGAGCAGCGAAGAAAGCAGGAGTGCACGAACCGAACTCATTGACACCAAAATGCGGAGTTAAATCGTGTAAGAAGGTTGGGGACTGTGGTTCATTTGTGGTGATGGGGTGGTGAGGTGATTAATGTACGCTAACGAGTCTCGTAATGCCCGCATCAAATGAAGTGCTTATGGTGGCATGCAGTGCGGAAGGAGGCATGGTTGACCGGGGGAAAGTGGGGAAGCAATTGGTGCTGGCTCTGCTCGTTGTTCTACAGATCACCATGGCTCCCGTGTTACTATTCTCACTGACTTACCTGATTCACGTGGACTATGGGGCGGCCCAGATCAGCATTCGAACAGACCTAATCTACTGGGTGGTGTCGGCAGGATTGTCATATGGGCTTATTTCGATAGCTCTGGCACTGGTCGTGGGCGGTTTCAGGCCCTTCTTCGTAGCGAACCGAGGGGGGATCCTACCAGCTCTGAAAATGAGCTCTAGGACAGGGGACCCGGAGCTGGTCGACAGAGCGAGGCTGCACCTCCAGAGCACCCCGTACGGGAAGATGGCCAGGCTTGTGAACTCGAAGACGAGGGAGGGGGGATACGACCTGATGGCGGTCCACGGTGGGCTGCAGCTACTGGCCGTCCCGATGCAGGTAATCCTGATTGCGGTACCGCTTGCGATAATGGAGGGCGTACCAGATTCGATGGTGAGGCCCAGCCGGGCCTTCGACCTAGGGATGGCGGGCTACCTCGTCGCTCTCTGGATAGCCGTCAGGGTCCACCCCATTGTCTCTCACCAACTCGTAGGGATAGCGGCGATGTTCAGGAATGTCGTCTGGAGGGTCTCGAGGCTCTCTTGGGTCCTGCCGATCTTCCTCTACTGGCTCGTTGCCCGGCTTGCGCTGCTCATCTCGCTGGACATCCTGAACGTCAACTACGAGCAGTGGCACGAGATGCAGCTGGAGAAGATCGTCCTTGAGACAATTGCTCCAGGGGCAGAGGTCCCTGAGACTGCGATTCTGGACTTCGTCGTGGCAATTTCAGTCTTGCCAATGGCCACCTTCACCACCATATCCGTCCTGGGTGGCTCACAGAACATGCCCGAGTGGATGTTCAGCCGCGAGTCAACCCTCGAGTCCCTAAGGACGAAGGAGTTGGGGGGTGTCACGGAGCCGAAAGAACCCGTTGAAGAGGAAATGGTGAACATAGGAAAAGAGCAGTCCGATGAAGCAGTGGATCGGGATCTTTCCTCTAGGATGATCGATACCCCGTTTGACTTGTTCGGGGAGGACTAGGCAAAGAGGCAGTGGCCTTTGCGGCTTTTCCCTCACTCCATTAGTTCCTTCAGGACGACCTCTACCCTGTCCATCCCTCTGGATATATCCTCGCGCCCTATTGTGTAGGCGAACCTTAGGTGCCCCTCGCCTGCCTTGCCGAAAGCGGTTCCCGGAGAGCACAGCACCCCTCCCTCGAGGAGCTTGAGCGCGACCTCCTCGCTGTTCATCCCAGGCACCTCTACCTTGGGGAAGACGTAGAACGCGCCCGTGGGAACGTGGCAAGACACTCCCGGCATCGCGTTGAGCCTCTCGCAGATCAAGTCCCTACGTTCCTTGAACTCCGCACACATCTCCTCAGGGTAGCCTGGGTAATTCTCCAAGGCCTCGAGAACAGCGTGCTGCATAGCGTCGTTTGAGCACGCAGTCACGTAGTACTGCATCTTGGTAAGCTCCCTCATCAGGTCCGGATCCGGCGATAGTAGGTATCCTATCCTCCACCCGGTCATCGCGAAGGTCTTGGAAAATGACTGGACCATGACCAGCTTGTCGTATCCAGCACCTAGGAAGGAGACGTGGGGCGAGTCGTAGACTATCCTGTCGTAGACCTCGTCGGTGATCAGCCACAGATCGTTTGCCCTGGCGAACTCGACCAGCTCGTCCCTCTGTCCCTCATCCACGTTGCCACCCGTGGGGTTGCTAGGGAAGTTGTACAGTATGGCGACAGTGCTGTCGTCGACTATCTCTTCGAGGTCTGATATTGTGGGTACGAAGCCGTTCTCGAACTTGCATGGGTAGTAAGAGGGCTCGCCTCCGCAGATTACGACGTCTGGCGGGTATAGGGGGAAGTATGGCTCTGGGATCATCACCTTGTCGCCGGGGTTGACTATTGCCAGGAATATGTCAAGCAGTGCGTTGGTCCCGCTCATGGTGATGCACACGTTGGACTCGTCGAGAGTAGGGATGCGGTGGTGCCACATTTCCGCAATCTTCTGCCTGAGCGGCGGGAGTCCAGCGGTAGTGGTGTACTTGTTCCTCCCGTCCCTCATTGCACGCGTGAACGCCTCGATAGCCAAGTCAGGTGGCTGGAAGTCCGGTTCCCCCAGACCGAACTGCACGGCATCGTCCCCGGCCATATCGAACATCCTCCTGACGCCCGTTGGGCGAATGCTCTTCGAGCGGTCGGAGAATCTCACCATGACCTGCGGACTAGCGTTCTAGGATTTTAACAAGGCGGCCCATGACACTCAATTTCGTGGTTCGGTCGGTTTTCAGTCGACCATTTCCGCGTCTATTACGCCCTCAGTGGGCCTGATCATGGAAGGAAGAAGGCCCTCTATCTCATCGTCAGAGCGCAACCTCACAAGCACCAGCGAACCGACCCATGCCATGGCCACGAGGACCACGATTCCGACTACTGCCGTAGGGACTCCCTGGGCCGTGTTACCTCCTCCCTCTCCAGATACCTCGTAGAATACGGGCAGGGAATGGGATTCACCCGCAGATGCGTGTACTTCAACGGTGTGCTGACCCTCCGGGAGGCTCCCGGGGTCGAGGATAATGTGCCACAGGAATGGAGTCAGGGCACCCACCTCTCCGGGGATATCTGAGTAAGTTGCCTCGTACCATGGGCCCTGTCCGACCCTGTACTCCACCATGTCGACTGATCCGGACTGACCCCATGCATGCCCGGTGATATTGATAGCATCCGACTGGGTGATGTTCAGTCCATGGCTCTGGAGAGTTGGGTCGATCGACTCGGTCTGACCGGAGTCCCGTAGGAATATGGCTAGCTCGACGGAAGCTAGGGCGTCGACCATCCCGTAGCCGAACTCCCGGTTCCAATATGGGTCTACTTCTGGGGCGCTGGGCTCACCCCTCAGCTCGGAAGTGTGCTTGAGGACCTCCTTTACCTGGAGTGGAGTGAGGTTGGAGTTGGCCTCCAGCAATAGGGCAATTATGCCGCTTACCGAGGGTGTAGCGTACGAGGTGCCGCTGCCCCTTCCGGTGTAGGTGTTCTCCGATGCGTCACCTCCGAGGAAGTTGTTGCAGGAGCCGCTGGTGACGCAGGCCTCGGCCTGGACAATATTGGTTCCCGGGGCGCTAATCTCAGGGATCAGCTCGTCGAGAGGGTTTCCGTTACCGTTGTCCTTGCGCGGCCCTCTGGAGGAGTAGCCGGCGATCTCATCGTCAGTCCTGTTGACTGTGTTCTTGTCGTCAGTGGCCGCCACCGTGATGGACAGCGAGGATGCGCTCATTCCAGAGAGTCCATCGTTATCCTCTCCGGAATTGCCGGCTGCGTTAGACACTACCAATCCCAGCTCCATGGCTTCGTCTAGTATCCTGCTATGCATGTCAGAGCCGTCCGAGCCGCCGTCCTCGTGGCTTGTGATCCCCCACGAAAGGGAGATGATGTCGATACCGTGGCTCTCTGCGTCTGCCCCGGGCCATGCGTCATCCCTGTGGTCGATTATCCATTGCAGGCCATTCATCGCGGACTCATAGAACTCCTGCTCAAGGAGGTAGTTCTCGAAGGGGCCGGCGCCTACGTCAGTCCCTATCCTGACGTCCACCAAGCCTGCGTTCGGTGCGGAGCCGTAGAACTGTGTCTGAGAACCGTCCGCCTCCAGGCCTGAAGCGCTGGCCATTCCCATGCAGGCAGTCCCGTGCTGATTCCCGTCATCTGGGTCAAAGGAGCCATCATCCTCCCTACCTCCTGATAGTACGCACTGAGGGTCGCTGTGCACGTAACAGACGGCGTCGTACCCGGCGACGAACTTTCCTGCCAGACCGGGGTGCTCGTTGTCAACACCAGTGTCCACCATAGCGATGTTGATGCCCTGTCCGGAGAGTCCTAGGTCCCATGCCCCGACCGGGTATTCTGAGGAGTTGCTGGCCTTGACGGCCGGGGTCTGGACGTCTCCATAGAAAACGAGAGAGCCGTACCTCTCCACCATTGCGACACCGTCGAGACTCGCAAGGCCCCATGACTCGTTCGCGTCGATTCCCCCGAGGAGTACGGCATCTACGACCGGTAGTTCCTGCCGGATCTCGAAGCCCATTGAGAGAATCCTATTCCTATCTGAGTCTGTGACCCCCCTGGTGAATGAAAGACCCACGTTCACAGTCCCCGTCGCCTCCTGTATGGAGTCGTGTATGCCGTTCCTGTCGAGGTCCAAAGTAGTAAAATCCCACCAATCGGCTTGTGGGTCCCACCAGATCTCGGATTGCTCTGGGACTGAAGTTCTGTGGCCCGACTCGACTATCTGCGCCTCGCTATGATTCGCCCCACTCTCGGCGGATGCCGAACCGGAGGCCGCTATGCTTCCGGTTAGAGGGGACAGCAGCAGAACCACCATTGCCAGGGCGAGAAGTCGTCGGTCCATCGTGCTCCTGCAGGCACCGACTTCTATTCAACCCAACCTAATTGGGTGAGACTGGGAGGCTGTTCGCTGAGGAATCTTTTGTGGTGGGGGCACTGGGATTTGAACCCAGATCAGCGGGTTTCTTCCGCTTAGCGTGCACCCGGCTCGCGCACGCTCTCGGTTTGCGACGGGTCGGTGCTCCAGTTGGTCATCAAATCCATCAGAATACCTCCTCGTCGTCATTCCCGTGCAACTGGAGCCCGCGGTACTACCAGGTTATACTATACCCCCAAGGGTGGTTCAGAGAACGGTTTCCCTCTTATGATGCTCTCGGTCGGGGAGTTTGTCAGAATGAAGACGAAAGAGGGCCCATTGAGATGCTCATTAGCGTCCATAGTCCCATAATTGCGATAGATACGCCCCATGCCCTGGGGCGCACTCCGACACTGAGCAAACCGATAATCGCAGCATACTTCCCAAGGAAAAGTGGAATTGTCCTCAATACCGCAACTAACAATCCCGCCGAGACTCCAAAGCCGATCAGCATCAACGGAGATAGGGATGCTCCGAGAAGACCTGATCTGGCCATAGAGCCAACCCCTTGTGCGATCATGGAGGGTTCGATAAGCCAAGCGAGCCAAGCGAGCCAAAGGCCAAGATAGACGTCTTCAGAGAATCTCTTGCACTCCCTCCAATCTCTGTATTCCTGACTCATCCTAGAGTGGAGGAAGCGAGACAAGTGCTCGATTTCGAAAACCTTGCCCCTAGTCAGCATAGAAACGCCATGGTAAAACAATACGGTGGACAAAAGTATCTCGATGGCGAACCAATGGGAGCCAAGTCCCAAAGATGAGAGAATTGCTATTGGAGTGGCCCATGCCAAGAATCCAGAGGATGCGGCCCCCATGGTCATGAAAATTCCAACACCGGGAATTAGTGCCTCTTCTGGTGCCTCGTAATTCCTCTCGCTAGGCATGGATAGAACCAGCAAGGGCAGAAGCGAGAGGCCTGTAGCCATTGAGAGTAAAGAAAGAGGTGATTTTCCGGAGCCGAATGAGGCATCTTCCGAAGCCGATTGGATGTCCGAGGGTGACATCGAACCGGGTGACCAGGCGCTGATGAATCCGGCCGAGTCAATGACGAAAACAGAATCAGTCGGACCGCTAGGGAGAGATTTGCCAACCGTGCCGTCATCGAGTAGCAATGGCCAGGAACCGTTTACCTCCAGGGAGAAGTCATCCAAATTGTATGCCTTCACATCCTCCCCAGTGGCTATCTGGGCGAATGACGCTGAAAGTCCATCGATGGCCAGAACCTTCTCGGCAGACTCGAAGTCGGTCATCTGCCTCTTTGCGTTGGGGGAGCCGGGGGTGAACAATCCTATCACCGCCACATCTGAGTCGTCCAAAAGATCGGACATTGATACAGCTCCGGAATCTAGGTCATGGGAAAGAAGGATGAAATTTGGTGCCGCTCCTCCTTCCCTGTAGTTCTCCGAGTCTATATCCGGGAGGTTGAGTGCAGTGATGGACGAGGCAAGGGCAAGAAGGAGAATGGCACCGTAGGCAGGCAATGGCAGTTGCCCACCCCTAATCGATGCACCCGCCCATGCGAACATCCCAATGAAGACGAATGCAGCGGCAGCTGCAGAGCCGAGAATGGGGGGTTCTTCCGCGGGGACGCTGAATCTCAACAGAACCCAAGAATGGCAGGTTTCTCCTGGATCTTGATCGGAGAGGACCAAGCAAGCGTCAAGCATGTAATCCCCCGGATCTAGTGGTCGGTCTGTGATCCAATTGAGCACGGTTCTGTTCCCTTCTCCTTTGGAAAAGCCATCTGGTAGCTCGAAGTGGTCGACCCAAGTATCTTCGTAGTGCTTTCCGTGTCTCATTTCTCCCCATGGCATAGGTCCGACAAGCTCAATAGACTGGGCAGAGAAATCTGCTGCGCCCCATGGGGAGAAGGGCGTGAACTCAATTCTTGCCATGCGATTCTGATCCACTACTACGTCCAACTCTGTCTCGACGATATGCCCATCGAATATTACCCCGGTTCTGGCGTCGTATGTCCCCCACCACAAGGTGCCTGAGACAGCGCATTCGTGCCGGACCTGGATGGATAGTCGAATTTCCTCGCCTGAATTCATAGAGATGTTCACATTTTCTGCCTTGACCTCGAAGATATGAGGGTCAGTCCGATCCTTGCTCATCACAATTGGTTCTGTATCGGCACCAGAGATGGCAGAAATCCCCCCCATCGAGAGAGATACGGAGAATTGCGTCTCAGAACCCAGAGGACCCCCCAATGGGAGGTCTGAGAGGGAGCATATGTCGCTCGCCGACTCAAGGGAGGCGAACAGCCTGATTGAGATGTTTCCTTCGAAGTTGAATGGCTCTTGGGTCGGGGACGAAAAGGCATCCACTATGGTGGGGATCGTAAGAGAGCTTGTCTTGGAAAACGTAGCACTTCCAGATGGGAGCCCGGTTATAGTGGTCCAGTTTCTGTCCAGGAAGTGGTTTTCCTCCACCCCCTTGAGAAATAACATGTGTTGCTGGGGGTATTCAAAGTCGATTCCGGGACCCTCGTAGGCTGTTTGGTTCTGGGCGATTCCGGAGGAAGAAGCCATAAGAGTAACCAATAAGATTGTGGAGACTAGTAGTGGCACCCTTCCCGAATGCATCATTTCCACCATTATACTCTCACCATGCTGAGTGTTCAATCCTTCGTCTCCGTGTTACAAAAACCTCGTAGCTACGAATAGCGCCATTAGAGAACCGGAAAGTGTCGAAATGAAGTTAACACTGTGTTTTCCCAAGAATCCCCGATTCTCAAGAATTGCCCCTAGGATTGAGTCGACTTGGCACCCAATCCATCCAAACATTATCACTGCCGGGAAGAAAATTGCAAGAGGCGTTCGATCGCCGTTAATTGCACCTAGAATAGAGGATACTACGGCGATGAGTAATGCACCGTAAAATGCGGCGAGTGTGCCTGTTGGGGACATTCCCCCATTCGTTCCTGCTGGAACTGCCTCCAATGTCGTGATGATGCGCGTCCTCGGATCTAGGCTTCCGATCTCGGATGCTAGTGTATCAGAAGCTGCAACGGAAACCGCTGAGCAGAGGGTGAAATAAGCCCATTCATGGCCACCGATGAAGAAGTTTACAATTGCAACGATACTGGCCATCCCACCGTTGGCCAAGACGTTCTTCCAACCTCTGACTCCGTCGTTGGCTTCCTCAGCAGAGATTCTTGCCTTCTCCTCAAATCGCCATTTGGTTGCTAGGGAGCCGACAATGAGGAATGTCATCAGGACCACGAGCCAAGTCCAATGCCCGAGTAGGGAAATTGTCAGACCGACCACCAGAGCTGCCAATAATCCTCCATTATCAAGCAGGTCTTTCGTCATCGATATTAGCAGCAGTCCCGAAACCAGTGCGAGCGAGATGAACAGATCGTCCCCTAGTTCCACCATATTGACAGGTTGTCGTTCCCAACTGCGGTCATGAAAGATTCGGAACAGTTGTGGTACAGAGTTGAATTTTCAGGGATTATTCTACTCGAGAGAGTTTACTCCCCTGATTACTCCTCTGGCGACCAACAGAACAGAGCAAATCAGGAAGATTATCCATGCGAAGGCCGCCAAAGTGGACCCCAACTCGCCCAGCCCAAGTAACTGAGCAGCGGAGAGAGACAAGAAGGAGCTCCCATTCCAGAATGAGTGCCCAGCTATCGAGAGCGCCAAAGCCGGAGCTACGCCACGAGGAGTGTGAATACCCGAAAGAGCCCTGGATACTCTGTACTCCGCATAGGCCACAGAGAACCCCCTCACTCCCAGTTCTGAATCTGTTAAATTGTCCGCATCTGTTTCCTGCCCTATTATCATCCATGGCTTGCTTTCTTCGTTTTCCTTGGATGCTTGGTTCACCGCATCCGCCATGGTGGGGCGGGAGCCATCGAAACCTGATAGGTCGCCGTCGCCATCGGTATCGATACCGATGCCCTCGACAATGTCAATCGCAGAAATTGCCATTGATCTGGCCTTCCACGAGAGTTTTGCCTTGAGTTCTTTGTCAGTTGCCATCCAACCTATAGCAGTTCCAGATATTGCTGTCCAGACTGCATGACCGGGGATTGAACCGATTCCCCGGACCAGAATCGTGAAGCTCAATCCGACGGGCCCCCCCAGTAGGGAGAAGCCAATGTACTGGAAGTTCTCTATCAATGCGAAGCCTAGACCCACAGTGAACCCGACTTGGAATCCGTGCTTGGGTCCTTTGATGTACGGCAGGAATAGAGCGACTGCCATCGCTTTGAATATCTCCTCGCAGAGGGGGGCCCCAACTGCCAGAAGTGAGAATTCGGTCCAGTAAACTGAGTCGAAGGGAACAATTTCGGGTGCGATAAGAGAATTGAAAATGAATGCAGGGAATGCGGAGGCCATACCTGCCATTAGCCATGCCTCGGCATCCCTCCTCCTTGTTGGCAGGCCCAGCAACTTGTTCGAAGTCCCCCACCATGCCAAAACTGGAAGAGAGAAGCCGACGAACCAAATTGGTATCCCGATCAAAATGAATAGCAAAACTGCAATTATTTCCAGAGACTCAACTTCTGAGTATAGCATTGCGCTTATTGTGACGCCCACGAGTATAACTGCTGAGAAAATCCCCCACAGTTGCCTATTCGGGGGGACATCCAATATCGAGTCGTCCTTGACTAAGAATCGAGAGAGCGTGGTCTTCATGGGGGTCCTCAGAGAAACCCCCGTAGATATTGCATGTGCTTGGGAGCCCATTTCATCGGGAACAGCTAGTTGCACGTGGACAAGTCTGGGCTTATGCAGGCTCAAGATGAAGACGACAAGAGGGGCGCTGCAGAGTCCGGAGATTAGAACAATACCGGGTTCAAGGCTGACCAAACCGATTACTAGGAAAAGCAGGACATACATCAGGAAGAAAGAAGGAATTACAGTTCCAAGCATTCTGAGGTAGGTCGACCATGGTTTGCTAGTTCTTGCGATCCTGAGATTCTCTGGTGGTTCACTCAGGAGGACTGGTTCCTTGATTCGGTACATTCGTCCAATCTCATCGATGTACACCCTCTGGTCTTCCATTATACTCACCCGGTGCCACTCAGATCGCCCATCACTCTGGATGCCCGAAGCACCCGGTGCGGTTCCTCATCACTGTGGCGTTTCACGGAAGCGGGTTTCGATATTGGGGTTTGCCATTAGCCAATTACTCCACATGACGTGCAGAAGGTCTCACTTCTGGATTCGTCTCTCTTCATGCTCCATTGGCCGCATGAAGGGCACCTAGGGAGTCTTCTTTTCTTTGGACCATTGGGGCTTGCCGGTCTAGGCCTGCGAGTCTTTTGGACGACCCAGCCCTTCTTCGGGCGCCTGACCTTGGGCATACCCTTGGAAAGGGGTCCTAACTCAAGAAATTGACTGATTATGGTTAGGCTCTATTATTGGAGTTTAATCATAAGCCAAACCTGTATCGGGGCATGCGCTGTACAATAATAGGGGCAGGGGTATCGGGACTGTCTTCTGGAATTAGGCTCCTAGAGGGCGGCCATGATGCACACATCGTTTCGGAAAAGTTCAGTCCCGAGACGGTTTCTGATGTCGCTGCAGCAATTTGGTACCCATTTCTAGTGAAGCCTGCAGATAGGGCAGACACGTGGGGCATAGTGACTTACAATGTTCTCGAGTCACTCTGTGATAGTGATCCCGAGGCAGGTGTGAAAATGATAGACGGTAGAGAATACCTGAGGAGCGTGGTTGACCCGCCCCCTTGGAATGAAGACATAGCGGCATTCAGGATCCTGGAGAGCAGTGAGATTCCCGATGGGTATGTGTTTGGTTGGGAGTTCAGGGCACCGACTATCGACATGCATTATTACATGCCATGGCTAAAGAGAAGGTACGAAGATCTAGGAGGGACGTTTGAAGAAGGATTCGTTGAAAAACTGCAAGATCTAGAGGGTGACCTAGTTGTGAATTGCGTAGGACTGGGAGCCAGGGAGCTCTGCGATGACAAAGAGGTCAAACCTGCGAGGGGGCAAATTATCTTCATCGAGCAGGATCCTGGGATTGGCCATTTCGATCAACAACCGGAGACTTTGACATACACCATCCCAAGAACCAATGTTACAGTTCTAGGAGGAACGGCACAGGTTGGAGATTGGGGATTAGAAATTAGAGACGAGGACAATGACTTGATACTAAGCAAGGTGGAGGCAATCTGGCCAGACTTAGACAAGAGTAAGATCGTCGGGGGGACCGTGGGGTTGAGGCCATCCCGAACCGAAGTTCGCCTGGAAGAGGAGGTGATCGGAGGCACCAGGGTCATTCACAACTATGGCCATGGGGGCGCAGGTGTGACTTTGTCATGGGGGTGCGCGGATGAAGTGGTTTCGATTGCTGAGACCAGAAGGTAATCCTGATGGAGAGGCTTCGACATAGTCCTGCATTCGCAATGGCATTGCCGTGACTGAAACCAGTCTTGAGATTGGAAAAATCTCTCAGACGCTAGCTAAACTCACTGATTCGGCATCGGCTCCTACTTCTGATCCTAAGTAAGCAGACTTGGTTGTACTAATGACTACAGCCCCAATTTTGTATGGGTCTCCATTAGATGATGGCCTTCTGTCTTCTAGGCGTCCACACCACCCGTCTTCCACTGTTCCAATAGGGATTCTGATAGATGCCCCCCTGTCAGATACGCCATAGGAGAATTCGTGGATAGATTGTGTCTCATGCAATCCTGTGAGTCTCTGTTCGTTGTGAGCCCCATAAACATCCATGTGCTTCTTGATATTCCTGCCGAACTCCTCACAGACCTGGGAGAAGACCTTCTCGTCACCACAAGTCCTCAGAGCGGTATCTGAGAAGTTTACATGCATTCCAGAACCATTCCAATCAGTTGCACCCAATGGCTTTGGGTGCCACTCAATTGTGAGGCCGTACTTCTCTGCGTTCCTCTCTGCAAGGTACCTAGCTACCCAGACCTCGTCCCCGGCGTTTTTTGCACCCTTAGCAAAAATTTGGAACTCCCATTGCCCTACAGCTACTTCTGCATTTATTCCCTCGACATTTATTCCAGCCTCGAGACACATGTCTAGATGTGCTTCTACTATCTCTCTTCCATACGCGTTCTCTGCTCCAACAGAGCAGTAGAACTGCCCCTGTCCCGTAGCATCATTGGGGAAACCCAATGGGAGATTAGTTTCAGGATCCCAAAGGAAGTATTCCTGTTCGTATCCGAACCAGAAGTCATCGTCATCCTCATCAATCGTAGCACGACCGTTTGTTGGATGTGGTGTGCTATCGGCGTTATACACCTCGCACATTACCAGGTATCCGTTCAATCTGTCAGGATCTGGGTAAATCGCAACTGGCTTCAGGAGGCAATCTGATGACCCGCCTTCGGCCTGCTTTGTCGAACTTCCATCGAACGACCACATCTTGCAATCTTCTATATTTCCGGAGAAATCGGTTTCAATCATTGTCTTGCTTCTCATGCTCTGTGTTGGTTCGAATCCATCAAGCCAGATGTATTCTAATTTCGACTTAGTTGCCATACCGCTTCGCCGGAGGAAGACAGTATATAGTCTGAACGATTGAACATTAATGACAAAGAAAAATGTATATAATAATTGAAATTAGTAATATTTGTATACATTTGAATATTTATTTGAACAGTAATCTATCATTTGTATAATATTTTTTGTTAAGGAAGTTTCTTTTTCGTTCAATTGAACAATCACAATTTCGGCTACCTCTCGCCATCAAGGACAAATGGCATTGAATAGGACAAGTCGCGGATGCCTGTTCATGAGCATGTCGGAGGCGTGGGGGGTAGTCGAGTTCAGGAGGCTCGTCATTGGCAACGGCATCAACATGCTTGGGGGTGCAATTTTCTTCATTGGCATGGGGTGGACAGTGGCGCAAATCGGAGGCCCTAAGGAATACGGCTTGATTTTCACATCGTATTTTCTCGGCCACCTTCCCATGCTACTCTATGGTGGCATGGTTGTCGACAGGATGCCGAGAAGAACGGTTGCACTGGTAGCCGATATAGCACAGGCAATATTGGCTACAATAGCTGTAATAGTTCTACTATTGGGTTTTGGGGAAGTCAAGACTCTGCTTGTTGTCGCGTTCTTCACAGGAGGTGCAGGTGCATTCTCAATCCCGGCCATTGGAGCTCTGGTACCAGACCTTGTGGAGGAGGAGTTGCTGCCTCAAGCCAATGCCATCAGAGGGGTGGCAATGACTGGTGCATGGGTGCTGGGCCCCCTCATCGGTGGCTTCTCGGTTTCTACATGGGGAATCGAGGTATGCCTGATTCTCGATGTTCTTACTTTCGCTTTCAGTGCGTTGGTCCTGTGGACCATTCCCGAGATTACAATCGAAAGGGACGAGGGAGGCAACCTTCGCGAGGAGGTCACGGAGGCGTGGTCATTCGTGAAGACCCAGCCATGGCTTTTCGCAGGAATAGCGATGTTCATGATCTGGCACATTGGCGACTCGGCTATAGAAATTGGAATACCATTCATTATCGAGAACAATGGACTTGGTGCCAAGGAGTTCGGGGTCTTTGGGGCCGTTGGGGCTGCAGGTGCGATGATCGGATCCGTAATTGGCGGAATCAAACCGGTTTCGAAGGAAGTCAGAGGTCTTGTTTTCTATGTTCTGATTGGTGGAATTGCATGGTGTATGCTGATGTGGGCAATGCCAATCCCTTTCCTGCTGATACTTGTTTTCGTTCTTCTTGAGGGAGTACTTGGTGGCACTCTTGGAGTGATATGGCGAACCACTATGTCCGATAGCGTCGATCAGCACCTAAGGGGGCGAGTGAACTCACTTGATGCGATAGGTTCCCTGATTTTCATCCCACTTGCACCCCTCATGGGAGGTTGGATGATTGAGGAGACTAATGTACTCACTACATTCTCCGTTGCAGTCTCTTTCATGGTACTCACAACAATGGCTGGATTGATCGTCCCCTCATTCAGGAGATTCGAGAGAGTTGATTCGGATCTGTTTCCTATCGAAGTCGATCAAAGTCAATCTGGCTAATGTCAATCGCGAACCATTTCTCGTATAACTTACGCTGGATTCTTATGGCCGACCATAGAATGACTAGGAATATAATCCAAGAGAATGCGGTCTTGCCCATCCTTACAGGAATCTCTGTGAGTATGAGGCCATCGAACAAAATGCATGCAGAGATGTAGGTAACCCTGCCGAGGGAGGCTAGTAGGCTCTCCTCCTCTTGAGCCAGGACTCTCTTCACCCGGTTCTCCCGTGAGGCATCGGCCGCCTTCTTCAGCCTCCAGAAGGAAGACTCGGCCTCCTTCCTACTGTCGTAGAATTGGGGAGGCTCAGATTCGTCAGGAGGTTCTGTGCTCCTCGGCATTCATTCCCCTCTTACCCAATCAGGGATGTCTTCGGAGCTCTTGCCGCCCTCGGGTCCCCCCTGCTCGGTTTCGGCGTCTGGAGCAACTTCGTCGTATTCACCCGTGCAGCAGGGGCATGGCTGAACCCAGTGACCGGGGGAGACCTCCCTCAGGGACAGGTCCATCTTGGTGCTCTTCTCCCAATCGGGATGTCCGAGGCGGTGACCGAAGGCGCACCCCGGAGGGGGGTCGACCGGAGAAGGCACGTCCCCTTCGATGGGAGGTTGTTCGCTCCTTGCATCTGGGTCTGGGCTGGGGATGGCGGAAATCAGGGCCTTCGTGTACGCATGGAGGGGGTTGCGGTAGATCTCTTCCGAATCGGCCAATTCGACCACCTTGCCCAAGTACATAACCGCGATTCGATCGGAGATGTGCCTAACCACGGCAAGGTCGTGAGAGATGAAGACGAATGTGAGTCCCCTCTCCCTCTGAATCTTCTCGAGCAGGTTGAGAACCTGGGCCTGGACCGAGACGTCCAGAGCGCTGGTGGGCTCATCAAGGAGGATGAACTCGGGGTCAAGTGAGAGGGCCCTTGCCAGCGCAATCCTCTGCTTCTGGCCACCAGAGAACTCGTGAGGGAAGCGAGTCATGTGTTCGGCTTTCAGCCCCACAGATTCCAGCAGTTCCTCGACCTTCCGAGTCAGTTCCACACCTTCGCATATCCCATTGACCTGGAGGGGCTCCCCGACTATCGAACGGACTGAGATCCGGGGGTTCATCGAACCCCCTGGGTCCTGGAAAACTATCTGCATCTTCTTCCTCAACTCCCTATTCGGAATGTCGCGGATGTCTGAGCCGGAATAAATCACAGATCCGTCGGTTATCGGGATCAGCCCCATCAGGACCCTGCCCAATGTGGTCTTGCCGCATCCTGATTCCCCCACCACACCCAGGGTTTCCCCTCGGTGAATTCGCAGATCCACCCCGTCGACTGCCCGGACGTGGCTTCTGATTGCTGACATCATTCCTGCCTTGATCGGGAACCATTTCCTCAACCCCCTGATTTCAATTAGTGGCTCCTCCGACATCCTCACACCCACCTATCCTGTGACTCATCTAGGCAAATGGGGCAGCTCTCCACCCAGTGACCCTGGCTTGCTTCCACGAAATCTGGTCGAGTCGCCAGCGTCTCCCCGTCCCTTTCCATTCTCTGGCAGAAACGGCACCCTTTCACGAAATCCGAGGGATTCGCCACCTGCCCGGGTATTGCTGGAAGGATCGAGCCTCTTTCAGATTCCAGACTGGGGGTGCAGGCGATTAGGCCCCGTGTGTAGGCGTGTAGGGGGTTGGAGAATATCTCCCTGACGTTGGCCCTCTCCACCACCCTGCCAGCATACATGACCGTCACGTCATCGCACATCTGTGCGATCACGCCGAGGTCATGGGTGATCAGTAGGATTGCAGTCCCCTTCTCGTCCCGGAGAGTCTTCATCAGGTTGAGTATCTGTGCCTGGATTGTCACGTCGAGAGCAGTGGTAGGCTCGTCGGCAATCAATAGTTTTGGGTCGCATGCCATCATCATCCCAATCATCACCCTTTGCCTCATCCCTCCAGAAAGTTCGTGCGGATACATCTTGGCGACTGACTTGGGGTCCGGTATTCGGACATCATCCAGGATCCCCTCGACCTGCCTAACGTGGGCGGGGTCCAGCATAAGGAAGTCATTCCAGAAAAAGAACGGTAGGGCGAGGAGGGTGCAGATCACCAGAATCGCAGTAAGTCCGGACAGCGGCATCCATATCATCATGAATATCGATAGGTAAGTTGCTATTATTTGAGGGACATACGAAGAGGCCCTGGAGAAAGGCGAGTCTGCTGCGACTACGCCATAACCGTAGATTGCAGACAATCCCCCTACCATGACGATATTTTCCAATATAACTAGCGCCAGTGAGACTACCAAGGCGATGGAGTCGCCAAGCAGGCTGTTTAGTTGGAGGAACGCGATAGTGTTCCCCAGGGCTAAGAGCCAACTTGATAGGTCTGCGAACAGAATGATTGGGGCTGATATTGCATCGAGAATCTGTTCCTTGGAGCCGGATAGTTGCGCTGCAAAGATGAATATTAGCGTCCCGAGTACAGCTGAAGACTGAAGGGGCAGGGTTGAGAATGAGCCTCGGATAAACGTAATTGGGCTCAACAGCGCCCTTCCGATCCTTTCTATTCTCGGAATTTCCGCTTCTACTAGCCTATCATGCTCCCTCATTACTTCGGAAATCTGCTTGGAAACCCTGTAAAGGGGGTTGAGGGCGGACATTGGCTCTTGGAAAATCATGCTAATCTCGTTTCCTCTAACCCACCTCATGAACCTCAAGTGCTTGCGGGATTCAGACGTGGCCGAGAATCCTACCAGCCATGATGCGATTGTGATAATCAGGAAAAACACAAACAGGGAACTGAAAAACTTGGGCTCAACTAGGATTGTGGCAAAGAAGGAGAATATTGTAGCCATGACTCCGGATGCGGTAATTCGTCCAGAGGTGTCCCGAATCCGGATGTTCGATGGAGAGTCCGAGAACAGGAGTTCCTTGCCCGCATACCTCACACTACCCTCATCAACCTCGCAGGTTGCGAGTCCTATGGAGACCAGCGAGGTGACTGACTTCCCGCACCCGGATTCGCCCACCAAGCCCATTATCTGCCCTTCATCGACCTTCAGATCGACTGAGTTTAGAGCCTCGACTGGCCCGTCGAGGGTGTCAAAGTGGACTCTGAGCCCCTCAATCCCTAGTACTTCCTCGGCCATCCAATCACCTCCTATTCTTCGGGTCGACCACGTCCCTTATTCCGTCGCCAATAAGGTTGAACCCTAGCACCGTCACAGCTATCGCCAGGCCGGGAAATAGCATCATATGAGGGGCTCTTTGGAATGCCACTCTGCTCTCTGAGATCATCAGCCCCCATTCCGCAGTATACTCTGCTGCCCCGAGTCCTAGGAAAGAAAGGCCGGATGCGGATAGTATGGTCCCCCCTATGTCTAGGGTGAAGGCAACTAGGAGAGGTGCCCATGCATTAGGCAGGATGTGCCTGAACATTATCCGGCTTGGGGACGCACCGACACTCTTGGCTGCCTCGACGAAAGCCATCTCCTTGACGTATAGGACCTGTCCGCGAATCAACCTGGCATAGCCGGGCCAGCCGGTGAAAATCAGGGCGAACTGCACCTGCCATAGCTTGTCGAAGTCCTTGATGAGGATGATTTCCGTACCCTCGTTTCCGGATAGTTTGAAGAGGATGGCCATGGATAGGAAGACTACGGCAGTCCTGAAGTTAAGGTACTTCCATGGATTTGTCCAATCAAGGGAGGAGCTAATCCTCCCCATGGCACCATCTAGGCCATCCCTCTGGAAGAGCCTCTTGTCTGCCATAAGTATTGTAGCTAGAAGCACTATTACAGCTAAAGAGGAAAAGATCCGCCAACTCCTGGAGTGGGAAACTCCAAAGAAGTCTGACCATGCGATTGAGGGGAGCCAGCCCACAAAGAAGAGGATGGCCATGAGGGTGACCAAGGTGCCCCTGTTCCTCATCAGAAATCCCATTGCTTGGTCGCTGACCTGGTCTTTGCCGGACAGGACGGTTGTGGATAAATGGGAGTTCAGGAAGTATGTCAGGAGGAGGACCGGGAGGAGGACGGCCAGCCAAACTGGCATGGTCAGACTTGAGACCGCTCGAAATGCAGCGACGAAGGCCATCGCGAGGATTAGGCCGGGGATTGCAAAGAATACGTCGCATATCCTCATTATCACCTCATCGACCCTCCCCCCGTAGTAACCACTGATGCTTCCGACGATGGTTCCGATTGTGACTGTGAGAGTGGCTACCGTAATGCCTATGGTGAGTGATACCCGAGCCCCATATACCACCTTGCTGAACATGTCGTGCCCTTCTTTGTTGGTTCCAAATATGCATATGTCATAGCCGTCCGGCATCCACCAGTGACTCATCTCGGAGTTTTCGAACAGATAGTAAATCCAGACTTCAGGATAGTGCGAGGAGTTCCCATAAAGTTCTGGTGAGAGAACGAAAATCGAGGAGTTGTTCGGGTCGACCGTGATTAGGGATATGTCTTGGTCGTAGCCCTTGGGGTCCTCTATCTTGATGATCTCAGTAACAACTAGGACATCCGTGTAGTAGCCATCGACAAGAAACGCCCCTACCTTTTCGTCTGACTCTGCCACCACAGTCTCAGAGAAGGAGGCGGCTCTGGGGTCGGTGGAAATCTTCTGCGATCGCAAGGAACACTCCTCAGAGAATGGTGGCAGCTCTTGCGAATCTGGGTTTAACGTCCACTTGTCCTCGGAGTCGGTGGCGTTCCTGTAGGGGTGCTGAACCGCTATATCATCGGCGAAGATGGCGACCATGGAGACTGCCGAAACCATCATCAGTCCGAGCACGGCCAGGAGTGAGCGACGATATATCATCCATCCTCGTTGAAGGTTTACGAAGGAAATGAGCAATGATTCCAGAAGTCTCTTCCTGCTCTCTTTTCGGTCTTTACGACCTTCCCCCCAATCTCTCATTCTAGCCTCACCCTCGGGTCCACTATAGCATAGGAGATGTCCACAATCAGATTAGACAGTAGGAAAATCACCGAAGTGAGTAAGGTTACCCCCATGACTATTGGGTATTCCAGACTCTTGATTGCAATGACTCCTACGGTCCCCATGCCGTGGATGCCGAAAACCGACTCGGTCAGTACGGCCCCGCTGATCGCCCCCCCTATGGAGAATCCCAGGATGGTGACTATGGGAACCATTGCGTTCCTGCACGCGTGCACGACCACCACCCTGAACTCAGAGAGCCCCTTGGCCCTTGCAGTCCTTACGTAATCCTCGTTGAGCACCTCCAGGAGGCTGGCACGCATGTACCTAAGGAGAGAGCCGGATGATGCTATCCCCAACGCAGCGCATGGAAGAATCAGATGTGACAGGGTATCCATGAACAGCTCCAGATTAGTGTTGTAATCAGATGGCAATTCTGCTAGTTTCGTATCGGTCACGAACCAGCTATCGACGAGATGGAATCCTGTACCCGATTCCGGGTAGAAAGAGTAGTACCCGTCCACGGGGAAATCGTAGCTGAAGTCATGCCTCTTGGCTATAGGGAAACAACCGCCATCGGTCCCGAATAGCGGGTCGCATATCCCCCCCACATTCGATCCTGTTGCGAAATATAGTTGCAGAAGCATTGCGAACCAGAATATGGGTACGCTGACGAATGCAATGGCGAAGAACCTGGAGACGTGATCGAACATCCTGTCCTGCCTCACAGCGCTGATTATTCCCAGTATAATTCCAAGAGGATAGGCTATCAGCAACGAGAAGAAGGCCATCTCGAGCGTTACTGGGGCGGAGGTTTTGATTATGTCCAGGACTGGGCGTCCGTTTTTCTGCGACTCTCCCCAATCCCCTTCTATGAGGTCGGAAATGTACCTCTCAAACTGCACGCTTACTGGGTCATCCAGCCTGAGCCTCTCACGGTTCGCTTGGTGTGCCGTGATGGGTTCTCCATCCTCGGTGTAATCGACGATGAGCCCGCATTTGTCTCCGCATTGCAAGGCGGCTGGGTCACCGGGGATAATCTGCGCGACTGCGAAGGTGAAAACCGCGACACCGATCATTACCGGGATGAGGAGCAGGATCCTGCGGACGACGAACTCGTGAAGTTTCATTGCATTCCCCGACGCCGGTCCGGTAGCAGACCTATGACAGTTACCGAGTGGCCAGTTGTGAACTGGATTTGATTTGGGTGTTTTCGGCTCGACGGCAGGCCCCCATGGAGCCTGCCGTCGGCCTTACGTTTCTCTTCCTACAGATTCTCTAGCAGGAGCCGACAAGAGCGCCGTCTACCATTGGTAGCTTGTCGTAGTCGAACCAGTGAGCGGACCCGATGGCCACCCAGTCAGGTGAGCAGATGTCGTCGTGCTTAACGCCAACTCCATTGTACTGGCCGATGACAATCATGTTCGGATCAGCGGTCCAAGCTGCGAATGCGTCGACATATGCCTGCTCGCGCGTGGCATCGTCCTGAGACGTCCTTCCAGTTAGCAGAGCCGCGTCAACGGCGTCGTTGTGGTATCCAGTACCGTAAGCGTCGCCGCCGATGTCGTGGCTGCCTGCGAATGGCGACCAGTAGTTGTCTGGGTCCAGGTAGTCAGGAGCCCATCCGCTGAAGCGAATGTCCCAGGTCTTGGTGTAGTACATCGTCAGGTACTCTGGCCAGGACTTTGCGTCACCGGACGTTGCAACTCCGATGGTCCCTAGGGCCTCCTCGAGCTGAGCGGCCATGGCAATTCGGTAGTCGTTGCCCTCGTTGGCCATCACTCGCAGGACGTTTGGCAGGCGGCACTCTGTGCCGTCCCTGTCCCCTTCTGCGACAACTGTGGGAGCCCCGCCGTGAGTCAGCGAGGTGCAGTCGTACTGGCGGATGAATCCGGCGTTCTCCAGGATTGACTCGGCGTTAGCCAAGTCGTATGTGAAGGTCTCGAACTGAGTCCCAGCGTACAGGAATCCAGTTGGGATCGGCCCGTATTGGGGTGCCAGAGAGTTGTCGTAGGTCACCCTTCGGTGCGTGTCGTAGTCGAACGCGTAGGAAATAGCCTCCCTGAGGGCAGCCGTAGCCATTACGTTGCAGTCATCAGTTCCGTCACCGTCGCAGTCGTGGTTGATCACAAGGGAAGAGTTCGCATCCGTGTTCTCGATGTCCTCACCTGCATCCAGAACCTTTGGATTTAGGTTGAATGCCGAAAGTGTCGTTGTGAAGGTCTCCCTGTATGAGCAAATGTAACCATCCTTGCTTGCTACGTTGGGCTTGTCATCGAGTGCGTCGTCCTCTCCAGCGTCAAATGCGCCGTTGCCGTTCTCGTCGATGTAGCAGAAGTTAATCAGATCCTCAATGTTGATTCCGCCGAAGTCGACCTCGCCGTCTTGGAATGCCAGAAGCCTTGTAGAGGCCTCGGTAACGATGGTCATCGTGTGCCTGTTGATGTTGAAATCCCCGCTCTCCCAGTAGATCCAGTTAGGAGTTAGGACGATCTTGTCCTCGCGGACCCATGACTGGACCAGGTAAGCGTTGGTACCAGCGCCGAATGGGCCCTCGTCCAACCATGCGTGGCAGTAATCATCGGAAGTTACGTTTCCGTTCTCATCCGTCTCAACTACCCTGTTGGCCTCGCAAAGTTCCGCGTTGATCACAGCACCCACGGTGTAGGCGATGGTGGATATGAACGCGGAAGATGGTGCGAACAAGGTTACGCTGAACGAGGTGGGGCTGATTACCGATAGGCTTGCTCCACCATTGTCATCGTGGTTTCCGTCAGCGTCGTTGCAATCGAAGGACTGGTCCAGAATCCAGTTGACGTGGCTGGCTGGCCCTGCGTATCCAATGACCCTGCACCACGAGTAGACGACGTCTGAGGCCTCCATCTTGTCGCCGTTGCTGAAGTAAACATCGTCACGTAGCGTGAAGGTGTATGTCAGGCCGTCATCGCTTACGGAGTAGCCAGTAGCGAGCCTTGGCTCGATAATCGCATTTCCGCTTCCGTCGCCTGCGTACCTGTACAGAGTGTCGTAGACCTGCTCGATTACGTCTCCAGATGCGGAGTCGTATGCGTCGCCTGGGTCGATTGTCGAGGCGTCACCTATGGACATCTCGACGATCTCGCAGGGGTTGTTCGAACCCTGCTCACGGCACTTCCTGGACTTCTCTAGCTCGTATGTGGCGTTTCCGAAGTCCATTGTACCAGCGGCGTAAGCGGACATAATGTCAGCCTGTGCCATCCCGTAGTCGCAGGAGTTGTCATCGACTTGCGCTGCAGCATCGTAGTTGTTTGCTCGCATGTCGGTGCATCCCTGGACTAGGTCCTCAACGGTCGGGTCATCGTCCCCAGCGCATCCCGCTAGGGCCGATGCAATCATCAGTATGCATAAAAGAAGAGCGTTAGCTTTCCCAGTCATCATCCTATTGAGGATATGGTTTGTATTTAGTTTCACCTAAAAAAACGGCGATTTTGCGTGTTTTGAGCATAAATTAGTCGACTAATTGTTTCAGAATTTTAGTCCGTATCGAATACTTCCCGTAATTAGGAATTGATGGTGGACGTGCCGAGATTTGAACTCGGGGCCTCTTCCATGCCAAGGAAGCGCGCTTCCAAGCTGCGCCACACGCCCAGTGACCTGACGAACTGCGACGCCCATTTAAGGGGGACGTGAGGAGGGGTTGATGTGTCA